>Ga0335085_10000329_pt1 | contig 140016 bp, 124 predicted proteins | sample Lox_Sample_45_FD_206712 | JGI IMG/M metagenome (GOLD analysis project Ga0335085, IMG submission 206712) | Soil microbial communities from Loxahatchee National Wildlife Refuge, Florida, United States - Lox_Sample_4.5 | ecosystem: Environmental > Terrestrial > Soil > Wetlands | place: USA...
TGGCCGAGCCATCGCGGCTCCAGATTCTCAATGCCCTGCGGCGGGGAGAGCTCTCGGTCAGCGAGATCCTCGAAGCAACGGGCTTGGGGCAGGCCAATGTCTCCAAGCACCTACAGACCCTGCTGGCGGCGGGTTATGTGGACCGGCGGAAGGCTGGGGTGACGACGTACTACCGGTTGGCCGACACGGATGTCCTGCGGCTCTGTGAGATCATGTGCGGCCGGCTGGAACACGAGGCTTCGACCCGCCGCAAGCAGCTGACCGGGACCTAGCCTCTCTTCACGCCTCGGCCGATTAGCGTTTCCCTTCGATCTCGGCCACCCAGACGTCACTCTGTAGATCGCCCAACGTCAGATAGATCCGGCCGTCGCGCATCCGGAAGCCGAAGCGGTGCCACTGGCGTGCCTCGTCGTCGAAGCGAAGCACCCGGCGGGCGGAACCGCCGGTCACCGGCAGCTGCCACACGCCCGCGGAGTCTCCCAACGGCTTGAGGAAGTACAGGGACCGCGAGTCGGGCGACCAGGCGAAGGTCGCGACCCCAACATATCCACTGGAATAGGGGGCACTCATGAGGGTCCGTAACGAGTCCCCATCCATCGTGCCTATGAGCGTGTTGACATCCTTGGTGGTGCAAGCCACCAGCTTGCTGTCGGGTGAGGGAAATGGCCCGAGGCAACCCGGCCGCCACAGTCTGGGCTTGCCCCAGGCCCCTGCCGCATCGCGCGTCACGACCCGGGCTTCGAGAGTAGTGGGCGAAGTGAGATTGGCCGTATAGAAGATGTTGCGGCCATCCGGGCTCCACAGACCGGCGCGGTCGTCGTCGGGCTCCGAGACGACGGCGAGCGCATTCCCCCCCGTCGAGGGAATCACATAGATCTGGCGGCGGCCCTGGACGAAGGAGTGGAAGACGACCTCCCGGCCATCGGGTGAGAAGCTCGGGAAGAACTTGTCGAGCGGCCCGGACGTGAGTTGTTCCGGCTCGCCTGTGCGATCGAGTGGAATCCGGTAGATGTCGGAATTGCCACGCCGGTTGGAGTCGAACACCAGCCAGCGGCCGTCAGGCGAAACATCGAAGCTCTCGATCACCTGGTTGCCGCTGGTGATCTCGCGCGCTGCCGAGATGGAGGCGGTCCCGCCTGGGGGGATGGTTACGCTCCAGACGTTCGAGGTCTCGGTAAAGAGCGTATAGGCGAGGCGACTCCCGTCGCTGGAGATTGCGATTGCCTGGGCATTGAGACCGGTGGTGAGTCGGGCCGCTGAACCCTGAGGCCGTCCGTCGCGCCCAATCCGAACGGCATAGAGATCTCGCCCACCATCCCGGTTGGAGATGAAGAGCAGCGTGCCGTCGGGGGTCCAGGCCGGACTGAGGTTCGAAGTCGTGTCGTCCGTCACCCGCACCACCTGGTCACCGGCAACGTTGCTGACCCGGATTTCGCTGGGCGCCAGATTCCCGAAAAAAGTCCCCGGCACGACGGTGGCGGGGTTCCCGTAGACGTAGGCGATCCACTTTCCGTCCGGCGACCAGGCCATCGAATGGACATTCCCTCCCGCTCCGAGCGGATGGGCACCAGATCCATCGACGCCGGCCACATAGGTCGACTCTCCCTTCCGGTAGGCCACCTGACGCCCGTCGGGAGACCAGGCGCTGGCATACAGAAGCACGGCATCCGGGTCGGAGACCAGGACACGAGGCGTCCCACCCAGTGCCGGTACCAGCTCGACACCGCGCCGCGACCGGAACATCAGAAGCTTTCCATCGGGTGACCAGGCGGGGCCGATCTGGGGACCGGGTAGATCGCGCGCGACCGGGATCGGGGTTCCACCCTCGACCTGGCGCACGTAGATCCGGGGCTCGACCGTGCCCCCAGCGTAGGCCAGGATCTTCCCATCGGGCGAGAGAGAGGGCTGAGTTTCGAGGCCGGGGTCGAGCGTGGCCTGAAACCTTCGTCCGATCTGCATCGCCGGAGCGCCCGGACGATTGAGGCGCGAGGCCAGCAGGATCAGACCGATCACGCCCACCGCCACCCCGCCCAGAAAGAGCCAACGCGTAGATGCCGTCGACCTGGTCGGGGGCGTAGCGGCCGGGGTGTGGCCCCCGCTGGACGTAGCCAGCGGCTCCAGCTGGGCCAGCAGCTGCTCGGCGGATTGCCAGCGGTCGGCCGGACGTTTCTCCAGGCAATGCATGATCACCCCGGCCACCGCGGGCGGGACACTGGGGCGGAGCGTGGCCAGCGGCACCGGCGCCTGGGTGACGTGCGCGGCGAGTACTTCCTGGGACGAGGTGCCGGTGAACGGGGGGCGACCCGCCAGCAGCTCGTACCCCAGCACGCCGACGGCATAGAGATCGGCGCGGTGATCAACGTGGGGATCGGCAGAGGCCTGCTCGGGGGCCATGTACGCGGGGGTGCCGAGCGCCACGCCCGCCGTGGTGAGCTGTTGGCGGCCGGTCGCCTCGCTTACGGCCTTGGCCACGCCAAAGTCCGTCAGCAGCGCATGCCGGCCCGAGAGTAGCACGTTGTCCGGCTTGATGTCTCGATGAACCACGCCGCGGGCGTGGGCGTAGGCGAGCGCGTCGACGACCTCGACCAGGAGCCTGACCGCTTCCTGCACCGGAAGCTCGCCGCCGCGGGCCAATCGCTCCCGGAGCGATTCGCCCTCGACGAAGGGCATGGCGTAATAGAGGAAGCCGTCCGCCTCGCCGGAATCGAGCAGCGGCAGGATATTCGGGTGCTGAAGCTGAGCGGCGATCTGGATTTCGCGGAAGAAACGGTCTCCCCCGAGCGTCGCGGCCAACTCCGGGCGGAGCACCTTGACGGCGACTTTGCGTTGGTGGCGGAGGTCCTGGGCCAGGAAGACGATGGCCATGCCACCGGTCCCGATCTGACGCTCGATGGTGTAGCGGTCCGCGAGCGCGGCAGCGATGCGGGCGGGAAGGTCAGCCATGCCTCAAGGGACGGTAGACCGCCGGGGGCCAGAGAGTCGGGACGAGGGAACCCGGAGTATAGGGCGCCCGTCCGGGGCGGGCCAGTATGGAAGGAGCGTCCGGTGGGACGGCCAGCCTATCCGGTCGCGTCGCCCGGCACCACGCTCAGGGTTCGAGTGCTCCCGGCACGAATGACCGTGAGGGGGACCGTCTCCCCGATGAGCGCGTGGTTCAAGGTGCGCTGCAGGTCATCCACCGTCGCGACCGCGCTGCCAGCCAGTCCGATGATCACATCGCGCTCCGCCAACCCGGCCCGTTGCGCCGGGGTTCCAGGCTCGATCCCCGTCACCAACACGCCGCTCTGTACCGCCAGCCCGAGACGCACGCCCGAGCTCCGCGGCATGCGGACGGTCTGACCGATGACGCCGAGGTAGCTCCGCCGCACCCGCCCGTGACGGATCAGCTGCCCGGCCACCTCCCGGGCAGTGTTGGCGGGGATGGCGAAACAGATCCCCTGCGCGCCCATCACTACGGCGGTGTTGACCCCCACCACCGCTCCCCGCGAGTTCACCAGTGGTCCGCCCGAGTTCCCCGGGTTGAGGGCCGCATCAGTCTGAATCACTTGGTCGATGAGCCTTCCGGTCGTGGCGCGCATGGTGCGACCCAGAGCACTCACCACGCCGGCCGTGACCGTGGCTTCGAAGCCCAGCGGGTTGCCGATCGCGATCACCAGATGGCCGGGCCGGAGCCGGCTCGAGTCGCCCAGCGAGGCCGGAACCAGATCCTGAGCGCTGATCCGGAGCACGGCCAGATCGGTGCCCATGTCGGCCCCGATCAGGTCGGCATCGGCCACACGGCCATCGGCCAGCCCGGCGCGAATCCGGGACGCGTGTTGCACCACATGGCCGTTGGTGAGAATCAGGCCGTCGGGGGTGAAGACGAATCCGGAGCCGCTCCCTCCACTCGGAGCCCGCGACCGCGACGATCGTCCCGGCTTCGCGACTTCGACCTGCACGTGCACGACTGAGGGGGCCACCCGCTCCACGGCTTCCGCCACGGCGCTCGAGTAGGCATCCAGAAGGTCGGCATCATCGGGGGGAGCTACCGGTCGGGCAGCCGGGGATCCACCCGCATCCCCGTCTGCCCGCAGCAAGGCGAGACGTTTCATCCTACTTGAAGGATAGCAACTCCACTTCGAAGATGAGGGTCTGGTTGGGGCCGATGGCGGGCGGTGACCCGTGCTCGCCGTAGGCCAGCTCGGAGGGAATCACGAACTCATACTTCGATCCCGCGGTCATGAGCTGCACCGCTTCCGCCCAACCGGGGATCACGCCGTTCAGCGGGAAGGTCGCCGGCTCGTTGCGCTTGTAGGAGCTGTCGAACTCGTCCCCGGTGATCGTGGTTCCGCGATAGTGTACGGTGACCACGCTGCTCTTGGTGGGGTGAGGGCCGGAGCCTTCCTTGAGCACCTTGTACTGCAGCCCGCTCGCCGTGGTCTTGACTCCCGTCTTGCTCTTGTTCGCCGCCAGAAACTCATTCCCGGCCTTCTTGTTGGTCAGGGCATCGGCCGAATCCTTCTTCTGGCGCTTGGCCATCAGGTCGGCCTGGGCGGTGGACATGACCTCCTGCATCTGCGTGTCGGTCAATTGGGCCGTGGCGCCGGAGTTTCCGTCCTTGATCCCGGCCATCATTTGCGACGCGGACACCGTGAGGCCCTGGTCCTTCAGGCCCTTCCCCATCTGGTACCCCAGGGTGTACGCAAGCTTGTCGTCCTGGGTGGAAAGGGACGACTTGGACATGGCGCCCTTGCAGGACACCAGCCCGATGCAGAGCAGGACCGTGAGCAACCTCATGCAGCGATCTCCAGGAGTGGGGCGGAAGACACCGGTGGACGAAGGCGGCCCACAATATACCCGTTCGGACCGCCCGGTGCTGGAAGATATGAGACTGGCCTCCGACCCCGGGTTCAACTATATCTGGCGAGGTTTTCCACCGGGATCGGGAGTCCATGGCGGTCAAGAGTCACATTTCGCTGCAGCCGATGTCCAAGGCGGACATCGAGCGGGTTCGGACCAAGGAGCGGTCGCACCCGGGCCTCCCGCCCGAGCTGCTCCAGGACATCGCCCGCCGACTGCAATTCGTCTGCGGCATGATGGTGGTCTACGGCTTCGTGAGCCTGGTGGCCAACTACGGCGCCGCGACCCACAAGGCCAGCTTCCTCGGCGGTATCGCCGCGCGAATCGGGTTGAGCGTGGCAGTCTACCTGATGGTCAGGCTTGCGCGACTGTCGCCCGACCGCCTGATCAGCCTCGGGCTGGCGTACGAAGTCTTTGTCGCGCTCTCCATCGCCCTCACGTCGGTGCCGAGCACCTGGATGACCGGCACCCGCTCCACGTTGCTCTGGTCGAGTGCCCACCTCCTGGTCGTGATCTACCCGGTGATCGTGCCCAGCATCACCAGGCGGGCCCTGGTTGCCGCGATCCTCTCGGCCGCTACGGTGCCCGGGGCGGTGCTGTTCTACGCGAAGCTCGGAGTGATCCCGACCCCTGAGTCCGCCTCCTTCCTGCGCCTGTTGATCCAGAGCGCAGTAGCGGTGGCCATCGCGGTGGGGATTTCGCGCCTGCTCTACCGGATGGGCGAAGATCTGAATCGGGCCAGGGCGATGGGCAACTACCATCTCGGCGACAAATTGGGCGCCGGTGGCATGGGAGAGGTCTGGAGGGCCACCCACAAATTCCTGGCCCGGCCGGCGGCCATCAAGTTGGTGCGTCGGGACGATGTGGGAGAGTCGGAGGAGGTGGCTGCAACCACGATGCTCCAGCGCTTCGAACGGGAGGCGCAGGCCACCGCCCAGCTCCAGTCCCCTCACACGGTCAACGTCTACGATTTCGGCATCACCCAGGACGGCACCTTCTACTACGTCATGGAGCTGCTGGACGGGCTGGATCTGGCGTCGCTGGTCGAGCGCGACGGCCCTCAGCCTCCAGAGCGGGTCGTGTCCATTCTCCGCCAGGCCTGCCAGTCGCTGTTCGAGGCCCACGAGCGCGGGTTGATCCACCGGGACATCAAGCCCGCCAACATCTTTCTCTGCCGCTACGCGACCGAAGTGGATTTCGTCAAAGTGCTCGATTTCGGTCTCGCCAAGAACGTGGATACCTCGGAGAATCCGGAGTTTCAGGTCACCCGAGTCGGCATGATCGCGGGGACGCCGGGGTTCATCGCCCCGGAGGCGGCAGCCGGGATGGGCAAGATCGATGGGCGTGCCGATCTCTACGCGCTGGGCTGCGTCGCCTATTGGCTGCTCTCGGGGCAGGAGGTGTTCGATGGGCCGACGCCGATGTCGGTGCTCGTGGCCCACATGAAGGAGACGCCTCCGCCATTGACCCCGCGCTCACCCCAGCGAATCCCGAAGGATCTCGAACAGATCATCATGGATTGCCTCGAGAAAGATCCCGCCAAGCGTCCCCGGACCGCCGAGGTCCTGTCGCAGCGACTCGCCTTCCTCGGCATAGAGACGACCTGGACCCGGGAACGGGCAGCCGAATGGTGGGCCAGGTTCATCCCCGCGCCTGCGGCCAGCCGTGTCAGCCGCGAAGCCAGTGAGGCCCCGACGGAGCGCGTCATTCCGATAGACCCATCACGGCAATAGGCGCGGCTCGACCGTCGACAGCAGTCCGCCAATGAGCGCTCCCCTCCCCAGCGGAAGCTTGCGCGATCAGGTCATCGGGTTCTTCCCGCCCGGCCGGCGGACCGACCCCGCGGTCCTGGAGTTGGCGCGGCGGTTGGAAGAGTTCACCGGGGCGGAGGAGCTGGGCGACCGACTCGACGCATTCCTGGACCTGATCCACCTCTCCCGCCGAAACCGCCGGACCCACGAGCTGCTCGAGTTGCTCGAGGCGACGCCGGAAGTGAGGGAGCGCTTTCTCACCTCGCTGGCGTCCATCCTGTCCGAGACCGATGCCACCAATCTCTTCGGTGTCGCGGGGCTCCCGAGTGATCGCGGCTTTCTGTCCGAGGCGGGAGACCGGATCGCCCAACGCCTGCTCCCGGTCCCGCGGGACGATCACGACCTGGCCAGGCTCCTTCAACGGCTCTACGCGACGAACACCGACCTGGACCAGCTCCGGCGGCTGCCCGAGGGAGTGTTCGATCGGGAGGTCGCTCTGCTGACGGCGGAGCGCCCGGAGCTCTGGGCTTCGATACGCCTCGGGTTCGCCGACGGATTCCGGCTGCTCGCCGCCAGGGTCCAGGCTCAGGGGCTCGCGGCCAATCTCCGCGCCAGAGGGAGAGGGGCCCCGGTCGGCGGCTCACCGTTTTACCGCATCGCGAGCGTGAGCGAGACGCTGATCCAGAGCTGGCTGGCCGGCGAGCCGATGGCGGTTTCCCCCTGGCGCGACGAGGCGGCAGAGTGTCGGGCCGAGATGGCCGCGATTCGCGAGCACCTGGAGGCCAGGGGCGTCAACGTCGACATCGTCTTCGGCCTGGAGGTGCTCGACCGCGGCCTCACGCGCATGGATCTGATGCTCGAGATCATGGAGTCTCCCAGGGGGCCTCGCCGATCGGAGGCGATCCACCGGTTCCTCGTGCGACTGTCCACCCTGGTCCATCAGGACCGGAGCCTCCGCCATCTCGCCAGCACCAACCTCAGCCTGCACCACCGCAAGATCGTCGATCGCTCGAGCGAGACCGGGGAGCATTACATCGCGAGCGACCGCAAGGCTTACCGCCAGATCCTGGTGGCAGCCGCCGGCGGGGGCCTGCTCACCTCGGTGACTGCCGCGGTAAAGATGACCATCGCCGGAGTCGCCCTGGCGCCGTTCCCCGAAGGGCTCGCCTACGGGATCAACTACGCGGTCAGCTTCCTGCTGCTCCAGGCCTTCGGGCTGGTGCTAGCGACCAAGCAGCCCGCCATGACCGCCGCCACCCTCGCCACCATTCTCCGCGATCGGCGAGGGGAGCGGCGACTCGACGACATCGTCGAATTCACCATCAGCATCTGTCGCTCCCAGGTGGGGGCCGCTCTGGGGAACGTCCTGATGGTTTCGATCGGCGCTTACGCCATCGACGGGCTCTGGCGATGGCTCTTCGATCATCCGTACCTGGCAGAGGAAGGCGCGCACCATGTGTTCGAGACCCTGAGCCCGGTGACCAGCGGAACGGTGTTCTACGCCGTATTGACTGGCGTCATCCTCTGGCTCGCGAGCCTCTTCGGGGGGTGGCTCGACAACTGGTCGGTGTACCACCGTCTCCCGCTCGCCATTGCGGAACACCCGCTGGGCAAGCGCCTCGGCCGCGACCGGATGGAGCGATTGGCCGAGAAAGTCCACCACGGCATCTCCGCGTGGGGCACCAACATTTCTCTCGGCTTCATGCTCGGCATCACGCCGGCCCTGGGCCATTTCCTGGGGGTCCCGCTCGACGTCCGCCACGTCACGCTAAGCACCGGACTGCTCGCTCTCGCGTGCGCGTCGCTGGGATATCGGCTGCTGCTGGGGGGCTGGTTTTTCTGGGCCCTGGGAGGAATCGCGGTGATGTTCGTGCTCAATCTGGGCGTCAGCTTCTGCCTCTCGCTCTTCAGTGCGGTCCGGGCCTACAATCTTCCCGGGGAGGAGACCCGGGAGCTGCTGCGAAGGCTGGGTCGCCGGTTCTATCAGGCGCCCCTGGACTTCATCCTCCCCCCACCGGTCTCACAAGCGGAAACACGGGACTCGACACCAGCGTAACTCTATGGAGGGCCCGTACCTTGCCAGTTGTTCTCCGGCTGTTACATTGACCCGCTCGAACCAGTCTCCAGACTGGCGTGCACCCCAACCCCGGATCCTTCGTCATGAGAGTGTTGGCCCTTGCGCTCGCGATTTCCGCGGCCGCCGCAGTCCCGCTCGTGGCCCAGAACGACGAGCTCGCCCTGTCACGACAGGAGATTCAGACCCGGCGTCAGGAGATCGTCGCCGCCAACCTTGGACTTCCCGATAGCCTCGGCAACGTCTTCTGGCCCCAATATCGGGAGTATCGGGCCGAGATGGCCACGAACGGAGACCGGCTCCAGAACCTGATTCTCAACTACGCCAAGAGTTATCAGAGCATGACCGACGAGCAGGCCAAGCAGATGACGGACGAATGGTTCTCCATTCAGCAGGAGCAGTTCAACGTCCGGAAGAAGTGGATCGGAAAATTCCAGAAGATTCTTCCGGCCAAGATCGTCGCCCGCTTCGCCCAAATCGAGAACCGGCTCGACACCATCGTCGCAGCCGGTATGATGGAGCAGATCCCCCTGGTGAAGTAGTCGTTCCCCAGCCAACCGGCGTTGGCTGTCAGAGCCTCTAGAAAGGAGTTCTGTGTATGGGTCGGAAATGGTTAGTGGCTACCGCCGTGCTGGCATTGGCGCTCCCCTGTAGAGCAGAGGCCCAGTGGGGCTTCAAGATCGGTGGTGGGATCGGGATCATTACCGGACCAACGGCCGATCGTCTCAGCGACGGCTGGAATGGGCAGCTGGGCGCCGTGATGAAAATCCCCAAGAAGCCATTCGGCTTCTCCTTCGAGTTCAACAACTCCTGGTCGAGCTTCAATAACCTCAAGAGTAACGTTGGGGCAGCCACGGGTGGGCACCAGAACCTCTGGTCCTTGACCCTGAACGCCATGCTGATGCCGGTGCGCAAGACCTACTACAAGGGGTTCAACTGGTATTTGATGGCCGGCGGCGGGTTCTACAGCCGCTATCTCTCCATCGATGGGGGGTCGGTCGTGGTCCCCTGCTACCCGTACTACTGGTGGTACCCCTGCAGCGGGACGGTCACCCTGGCCTCGAGAACCGATAACGGGTTCGGCGTGAATGGCGGCGGCGGAATCGGGTACAACTACGGGCAGGGCATGTTCTACATCGAGTCCCGATACCACTACGCTTGGCTCTATCAGAAGGATGGCCAAGTCGTGCCCATCGTCATCGGGTTCCGGCTCGGCTGGTAAGCAAGCTCAAAGCCACAGTCTCAAACGGCCCGTCCCCAGCGGACGGGCCGTTTCGTTTTCCGCCGTTCCCACCGGCATCATCATTGCCTCTAGACCCGATGGCATCCCATACAGGCCGTGGGGCGCCTAGCCTAACACTCTGCGGCAAAAGAGGTTGGCAGCCTGGAGATGGCTCACTGTTGCACTATGAAACCATCCCCAGCGTAATCTGCCAAAGCCGCCCTTGCAGGATGAGATGCCGCCGCTGAGGACGGAGCGGCCGAGGAGCGTCGTGGACGCCATAAGAGTGGGTAGTGCGGTCGATCTGGAAGCGGCACAAGAGCCCGAGCCGGAGGTCTCGGGGCCCGGAGAACGGCCCGGTCCGGTGACGCTGCTCACCGTCTTCTACTCACTCGTCTATCTCATCTGGGAGCGAGCCGGCTGGGGCTCCCCCGCCCTGCGCGATCTGGTCGGCAACCTCGCGTTCATGCCGCTCAACCTGGGTGTGGTGGTCTTGAACACCCTGGCCTCCCGCCATCAGAGCCTGGCCTCCAGTGTTCGACAGGCCCTGCGCCTCCTGGCGGCCGGCTCCCTCATGGTGCTGATCGGCAACGCCATCTCGGCGTACTACGTTGCCGTCCTCCGGGTAAATCCGACGGTCACCTGGGCCGACCCGTTCTACCTCTGCGACAGCCTGCTCATCCTGATCGCCCTGCTCTCCTTCCCGCTCGCCACTCGCACACGGATGGAGCGGTGGAAGTTCGTCCTCGACGCGGCCATGGTGCTGATTGGCGGCGGGGTCGCCATCTGGTATTTCACGATTCGCCCCACCGCGGCCTCCTCCAGCAACGGCATCGTGGTCACAGTGCTGGCGTTTGCCTACCCGCTGGTGAGCCTGCTGGTGTTGCTGGGCATCGTCACGGTGCTGCTCCGGGGCCCACTGGACGGCAACCGGCTGGCCTTCCGGCTCCTGGTGGGAGGGGTACTGGTCAGTGTCATTGCGGACCTGACCTTCGATCTCGAGCTCATGGAGACCGGGGCGCGGAGCGCGGCCTGGACCGACGCGGTGTATCTGCTCTCGTACGTGCTGATGATCGCGAGCGCGGAAGTGTTCTACCTGACGCCGGTGCCGCAGGCGGCCCCGGTGGCGCATCGGAAGACGCGACTCCAGCCCCTCAGTCCCCTGCCCTACCTCGCGGTAGCGACGACCTACGCGCTGCTCCTGGCCACGGTCCTCGACCCCTGGTTGGACCCGGTGAGCGGTATCGCGGTCGGGGCGATCCTGATCACGGTACTGGTCGTGGTCCGGCAGGTCCTGGCCGTCCGCGAGAACGTGCGGCTCCTGACCGAGAACGCCGCGCGGGTGAACGAGGCCCGCTTCCGCTCTCTGGTGCAGCATTCCTCCGATGTGATCCTCGTCATCCGTCTCGACGGCACCATCCGGTTCGTCAGCCCCTCGGCATCGCGGGTCCTGCGCTACGATCCGGCCGGCCTCTTGGGACGAGCGCTGGTCAGCCTGATTCACACCGAAGATCGCGATCGCGCCGCCGGATTTCTGCGCGAGTCGGCCCGGACCCCCGGGGTCTCCGCACCGGTAGAATGGCGGTTCTATCAGCCGGATGGATCGTCGCTCAACGCGGAGACGATTGCGACCAACCTGCTGGATGACCCCTCGGTCCGCGGCATCGTGCTCAACACCCGCGATGTGAGCGAACGGAAGCGCCTCGAGGACCAGCTGATGCACCAGGCCTTCCACGATCCGCTCACCGGTCTCGCCAACCGGGCGCTGTTCCGCGACCGGGTGAGCCACGCGCTGGCGCTGGCCCGCCGGCAGGGACACTCCATCAGTGTCCTGTTCCTCGACCTGGACGACTTCAAGAAGGTGAACGACAGCCTGGGTCACGCCGAGGGCGACCGGCTGCTGATCGCCGCGGCGGAGCGGTTCAATACCTGCTCCCGCGCGGCGGACACCATCGCGCGGCTGGGCGGTGACGAGTTTGCCATTCTGATCGAGGACCTCGCGGGCCAGGAAGGCCATGGGGGCCTGGTCGAGCGGCTCTCCGAGGCGATGCGGCGTCCGTTCATGCTGGGGGGTAACGAGGTCCACGTGAACGCCAGCATCGGTATCGCGACGGCGGCCGGGGACGAGACCGCCGATGACCTGCTCCGCAACGCGGACGTGGCGATGTACAGCGCCAAGCGGAAGGGCAAAGGTCGCTCGGAGACCTATCAGGCCCATATGTACGCCGACATCCGGGCCCGACTCGAGATGGAGGAGGCGCTCCGGAACGCCATCGAGCGCGACTCCCTGCTCCTCCACTTCCAGCCCATCGTGGGCCTCCGGACCGGAGAGATCCAAGGGGTCGAGGCGCTGCTCCGCTGGGAGCATCCGCGCTACGGCCGCCTGCTGCCTCAGCACTTCATTCCGCTGGCGGAGGAGACCGGTCTGATCGTGCGGTTGGGCGGCTGGGTGCTGCGCGAGGCGTGTCGCCGGATCCAGTATTGGCGCGCCACCAATCCCCAGGTGCCGTTGGCGGTATCGATCAACATCTCGGGACGGCAGCTCCAGGAGCGGGGAATCATCGAGGAGGTCCGGGCCGCCCTGCTGGAAACCGGCGTGGCGCCCGATGCCGTGATTCTGGAGATCACCGAGAGCGTCCTGATGCAGCAGACCGAGTTCGTGCTCGAACGGCTACAGCAGCTCAAGACGCTGGGGGTTCGGCTCGCGATCGATGACTTCGGGACCGGGTACTCCTCCCTGAGCTACCTGCGCCGCTTCCCGATCGACATCCTCAAGATCGCCAAGCCGTTCGTGGACGACGTCGGCGCCGGGGTGGAAAAGGCCGCGCTGGCTCGCGCCATCATCGGATTGGGCGACACCCTCAAGCTCCGGACCATCGCCGAGGGAATCGAGACCACCGAACAGCGCGCGGCACTCGTGGCCCTCGGCTGCGACCTGGGTCAGGGACACTACTTCTCGCCGGCGCTCCCGGCGGATGGAGTCGACCGCCTCCTGGCCTCGCCAATGGCCCAGGCGCGCGACGAGCATCCCGGTAGCACGGGGCAAATCATCGTGCCGGCGCCGGCTGCCTGAGACACATCACTCTCGACAATCCGGGATGGGAAAACGCCCTTGCCGGCACCGGCAAGGGCGCGAATCGAACGACCGCTACCGGGCTATCCCTCCAGAGTGGCGCCCAGTTCCACAATCTGGTCTCGAATCGCCCTCCGTTCGGCCGTAAGCCGCAGAAACGCTCTCCGCCGGAACAGCAACAGCCTGAGCGCCCGCGCGCGGCCCACCAACCGGTCGAGCCGCTCGAAGAACCAGAGCGACCCCATCCCCGCCAACGGGAGCATCACCAGGACCGCGAGGCCCGCCTTCGGCCCCAGCCAGACCCACGCAGCCGCGGCCGCGAGCGTCCAGGTGACCGGGAAGAGCAGCATGGCCGCGAGGAGCTTGACGCTCGCCAACGTCTCCTCCTCCCCCTTGGCGATACCGGTCGCGATATGACCGACGGCGCGGTAGGCAGGATAGTGCACGATGGCCCCGGCCAGTGCCAACGGCAGGAGGATCAGGAACACGATCGCCGCCTGCACCGCGTACCGGGTGACGCGGGTGATCGTGTAGCCGCGGGGCGTCAGATGATGCGGCTCGACGCCGGCGGCTTCGAGGGTGGCCTCGTAACGTACGATCCGTGCTTCGATCGCGGCGAACCGGTCGGGCCACCGCTCGCGCAGGACATCGTGACCGAGCACCAGGCGCCGCCGCAGCTCCAGCTCCTCCGCGAGCGTTGGAACCACATCCGGCGGTTCATCCCTTGCCCGCAGGATCCGCTCGGCCTTGGCCACCAGCGCCAGGGCCTCGAGGCGCCCCGCCTGCAGGGTCACCTCCGCCAAGGCTCGCTGGATCTGTGCGGTCAGCTCGCGCACCGGCCCGGCCGGCGGCTCGGCGCCCGGCGCCAGCGGCTCGGCAAGCGGGGTTACCGGGAACGGCTCGGCGAAGTAGAGCAACGCCACACTGCGGAAGATCTGCTTGGCGCGATAGTAGATCCCCGCCGGCACGATGGCGATCGACTGCTCGCCGCCGAGGGCTGCTGCCGCCCCCAGCGCGATCCGCGCCGCTCCGGTCTTGAGCGGCCGCATGCGTGGATCCGAGTGCGAAGTGCCCTCGGGGAAGATCGCGATCGCGCCCCCGCCGCCCAGCACGCGGCGCGCCGCCTCGAAGGTCTCGCGGTTCTGCGAGGCATCCACTCCCACGTCCTGGTGGCGGTACACGGGAATCGCCTGGAACCGCCGGCAGAACCAGCCGACCACCGGCATGCGGAACAGCGGCGCCTTGGCCAGGAACGACACGCGGCGCGGGGCGAAGCAGACGAGAAAGGCGGGATCGATGAGGCCGTTGGGATGGTTGAGCACGAAGATCACGGGGCCGGAAGGGGGAACGCGATCGCGGCCCGTCACCTCGATCCGCCGGAAGAAGATCCGCAGCACGAGTCTGAAGACGACTCGCAGCGCCGATAGCACCTACGGGTCCTTCACGCCTGTGGCGCTCGAGAGAACGACTCGGGTGGACTGTCGCCGGGCCGCGTAGACCCAGATGACTCCGCCCAGGAACGCCGCGATCGGCAGAATCCGCACCGCCTCCCCCAGCGAACTGCGGTCGGATATCACGCCCACGAGAGTCGGGGCCGGGACGTCGCCGAAGATGTGAATCACGAAGATGCTCAACGCCACGGCCGTCGCCCGCATTTCAGCCGACACCTCGTTCACGATCGCCGAGTTGATGGGGCCCGTGGACGCGAACATCAGGAACTCCGCAACGACCACGGCGGTCCAGTACCAGGACGGCTGTGACGCCGTGAGCGCCAGGAAGATCATGGGAGCGGCGGCCAGAGTCGCGACGCCGGACAGCCAGAGGTACGCCTGGCTGGTGCGCCGGAGCAGGTAGTCCCCCAGCCACCCGCCGATGAACGTGCCGGCCAGTCCGGTGGTCACGGCGATCGCGCCGAAGGTCACCGTTGCCCGGGCTTCAGAGAGACCGCGAACCCGCTGCAGGAAGCTGGGCATGACGTTGGCAAGACCGCCCAACGCGAAGGTGTAGGCCGCGTACCCGGCCACCGTCAGGACGTAGGGGAGATTGCGCAGGAGCGCGGCGTAGGTGGCGACGGTCGTGGCGGGCCGCGGCGGAGCGGGGGTGGGAGAATCCGGCGGGCTGTCACTGCCAGACTCCGAATCCTGGCCCCCGCGCGGGGGATCCCACAGCCCCAGGGCCACGAGTGCGAGAATCAGTCCGGGTAGCCCGGCGGCGAAGAACGCCGGCCGCCACCCCCAATGGGTATCGACCAATCCGCCGAGCATGTAGCCCAGCGCGGACCCGACGGGTATCGCCACGAAGAAGATCGAAAAGATTCGCCCCCGCATCGAGCGCGGGAAGTAATCGGCGAGGAGGCTGGGGGCGATGGTGCCGTACGCCGCCTCTCCGACGCCCACCGACGCCCGCGCCAGGTACAGGGCGCCAAAGCTCCGCGCGAACCCGGCCAGAGCCGTCGCCACGCTCCACAGCGCCACACCCGCCGCGATCAGCCTGGGCCGCGAGCCGCGATCGCCAAGCGTCCCGAACAGGGGGGCGGAGAGGGTGTAGACGATCAGGAACGCGGAGGTGAGCGAAAACAGCTGGGTGTCGGTGGGATGGAATTCGGACCGCTTGATGCTCTCGAGGAGCGGGGGAACTACGTAGCGGTCCACGTAGTTCAACATGTTCATCGCGGTCAGGACGACGAGCCCAACCCGCGCCGCGCGCACCATGTCGCGAGAGCCTGGGGGTCGGTCGGCCATAGGTGAGCCAATCTGCGGCAGGCCGCCCCGCGGCGCTACAGCGGTGTTTTCGTGGTACCTTCTGGCGGGACGGGCCGTCTGGGAAACGGCCCAAATTCAAGTGGCCAGGGGCGGAATCGAACCGTCGACACGCGGATTTTCAGTCCGCTGCTCTACCAACTGAGCTACCTGGCCGTAGGGCGCGGGAATATAGGAAAGCCGGACAGGGCGGACAAGGCGGACAGGGCGGTCACTCGGCGTAATCTGCGGACGGACAAGGCGGACAGGAGGGACATGACGGACAGGGCGGACGAGGCGGTCAGGGCGGACAAGTGACACGAATCCGAATTCCGCTCAGCGACGTTGGGGTGGCAGGAAAGCCCACGAGGTATCCATGAGAACTGTTCCACTAATCGTGGCATCGCTGGGGTTCGCGAGCGCCGCCATGCTCGGGCTCGAGGCCCAGGCCCGCCAGGGAGAGGATGCCTTGCTGAACACCCGGCGCTGGACCCTGGTGAGTCCGCTCGCCGATGCGCGTCACCCTGCGCCCGCCTGGAAGAACCAGAGTTGGCTCAACAGCGATCATCCGATCACTCTGGAGTCGCTCCGGGGCCGGGTGGTGCTCCTCAACTTCTGGGTCTTCACCTGTATCAACTGCACCAACAGTATCCCGTCGCTGGTGGATTTCGACCGCAAGTACCGGGACCAGGGGCTGACCATCATCGGGATCCACACCCCGGAGTTTCCGCCCTACTCGGGTGAGCACGACAAGAAGAATCTGGCCCGCGCCCTCCAGCAGCACGGGATCACCTACCCCAACGCCCAGGATAACGACAACGCGACCTGGAACCTCTACGGGATCCGCTACTGGCCCAGCTTCGTGCTGATCGATGCGAAGGGAGAAGTCCGCCACTACAGCTACGGTGAGTTCCATGTGAACGACGAGATCTACGGCAAGTGGGACGGGTGGATCCAGGAGCTATTGAAGGAAGCGGGTACGCCGTAGATGCCGCGGTGCACATCCAGGACCGGAGCTGTGATCGTTCTCACGCTCCTCGCGGCGGGGTGCAGCAGGTCCACGCCGCTGGTCTCGATCGAGGTCTCCAGGACGGCTAGCGGCCATCATCTCACGCTCGTACCGGCACAGGGCGCCCGCATCAACGCCAAGGTCCGGCCGGCCTTTGAACGGCCCGACGGGAGGGTGCTCTTCTTCGACGCGACCGGAACCAGCGCTGACTCCACCTACTATACCGCAGACCCGTTTCTCGACCTCCCCGACCCTGAGGCCCCGCGTGGCCTGGTCCGGGTCGGGGTCTGCCCGGCCGGGGAGCGTGTCTGCCGGGTGGTGGTCCTGAGTCTCTGAGCCGTCTCACCGACTTCCCACCTTCTCTCACCACGGACATATTCTTCCCCCGTGTCCGGCGGCCATCGCCGGGCCGATCCTGATCACCTGCCGCCACTCACCAAACGGAGCGCGACCATGCCACTCGCCCGCCTCACCTTCCACGGCGCGGCGGGGCAAGTCACGGGCTCCATGCACCTCCTGGAGGCGGCCGGTGCCCAGATCCTGCTTGACGCAGGGCTCTTCCAGGGCCGCCGGGCTCCGGCCCACACGCTCAACGCCAATCTGCCAATCGACCCGCGGCGGCTGGACGCGATCATCCTGAGCCACGCGCATATTGACCACTCAGGCCGCCTCCCCCTGCTGGTAAGCCGGGGGTTCCACGGCCCGATCTACGCGACTCCGGCTACTCGTGACCTCTGCGCTCCCATGCTGGCCGACTCCGCGAATATTCAGCAGCGTGATGTCGAGCATCTCCGCCGGCACGGCAAGGCCGGCCCGGAGAGTGAGCCGCTCTACTCGCTCGCCGACGCGGTCGCAGTCCAGGACCTGTTGGTCGGACTCCCGTATCGCCGGCCGCACCACATCCGCAAGCACCTCGCCTTCGAGTTCACCGACGCCGGACACATCCTGGGTTCCGCCAGCGTGGATTTGCGGCTCACCGAGGGGGGTGGACATCGGCTGGTGTTCTCCGGGGACATCGGACGCTCCGGGCTCGCCATCGTCCGGGATCCCGATCCGCCCGCCGGGCCGATCGATACCCTGATCGTCGAGTCTACCTACGCGGATCGCTCTCACGAGTCGGTGGCCGACGCCGACGACCGGCTGGCCGAGATCGTCCGCCGGGTGGCGGGCCGAGGTGGCAAGGTCCTGGTCCCGGCTTTCGCGGTAGGCCGGACCCAGGAGCTGGTCTACACCCTCCACCGGCTTCATCGAGAGGGCAAGATTCCCGGGATCCCGATCTACGTGGACAGCCCGCTGGCCGTGGACGCCACCCAGGTTTTCCGGCTTCATCCCGAGGTCTTCGATCAGCGCGAGCGACTGGTCTCGGAGGGAAGCACCCTGTTCGACTTCCCGCTGTTGACCTACGTCCGGGAGGTGGACGATTCGAAGGCCGTGACCCGGTCTCCCGGGCCCGCGATCGTGATCGCCGCGTCCGGCATGGTCGAGTCGGGGCGGATCCTGCACCATCTGACCCAGGACATCGGAGATCATCGCAACTTGGTGCTCTTCGTCGGGTTCCAGGCCGAACACACGCTGGGGCGGCGCATTCAGGAGGGGGCGACCACGGTCAAGATCTTCGGCCAGGAGTTCACCCGACGCGCCGAGGTCGAGACCATCGGGGGCTACTCAGCCCACGCCGACAAGGACGAACTTCGAGCCTGGGTACGCCGCCTGGGCGGCCCCGTGAAGCGCGCGTTCGTGGTGCACGGCGAGCCGCCGGCCGCCGAGGCGATGGCTTCACTGCTCCGCCAGGAGGGGGTGCGACAGGCCATCATTCCCCGCCAGGGGGAAAGCTTCGACCTACCGCTCGGCTGAGTCGCTCGGGGGCGTGGAGTCGGCCGGTGGGGAGGGAGCGGGTTCTTGCTCGCTCGCGGCCGCGGGTGGAGATGAATCGACCGTGGGTACCGGCGTCTGCGTCGCCGAATCGGCCGTTTCGTCGATTTCCTGCGGGACTTCGATCTGCTCACCCTGCATTCGCCGCAGGATCAGCTCCTGTCGCCATCGCATGCGCGCGGGCCGGTAGCCGGGATTCGACCGCAGCGGAAACGGCAGCGAGCCGCTGAGCGCCGCAGCCTGTTCCCGGGAGAGATCCAGAGCCGAATGGCCGAAGTACTTTCGGCTCGCCGCCTCCACCCCCCAGACCCCGTCTCCCATTTCCACCACGTTGAGGTAGAGCTCGAGAATTCGCTGCTTGCCGAGGGCGGCTTCCAGTCGGTAGGCGGTGACGGCTTCCTTCACCTTCCGTAGCGGGTTGCGCGAGGGGGAAAGGTAGAGATTCTTGGCCAGCTGCTGCGTGATGGTGCTGGCCCCTCGAATGGCGGCGCGCCGGGTCCAGACATGCGGCAGCACGCGGAGCAGCTCGCCCACGTCGCGGGCCGAGGTCCAGCTGAAGTCGTTGCGACTGTAGCCCAGTGCCTGAAGCAGCGCATGGTAGTCGATCCCGCCGTGGTCTTTGAAGTTCTGATCTTCCCCGACCATCGCTGCCTGCGCCGCCGCGGGGGCAATCGAATCAAGGGGAACGGGTCGGTAGAGACGGTGGCCGCCCCGCATCCGCATGAACGCGGTCTCGGCCGGCCAGTGGGACCGATACCAGGACGGTGGAGGCCAGACCGCGACCAGCCACAGGGCGAAGAGACCTCCCGCCAGCGCGGCAATCCGTTTCCACCGCGTCGGGCCGGAGCGTTCGGGGTGCTGGTCGCCTGAGGGGATAGGCTAGTTGAGAGGAGTAAGCGTGAAGCGCGCCTCCTGGCGCGCCGGCACTGCCTGGCCCACGGTCAGCACAGTGATGGTCAGGTCATTGGTCTCCTGGCCTTCGAGGCCGACGATCTGTCCGCCGTTATTCAGGTGATAGAGCAGCGAAGCCCGGCCGGTCCCGCTCAGGGTCATGTCCTGGCCGAACTGCTGTCCCTGTCCGGAGAAGGAGGATTGGCGAGAACAATCCACTCGCAGCGCCTGCGCGGAGCGGAAGGCCTCGTATTTGGCGGCCTTGCAGCTCAGCGCCGCGTGTTCGGTGGCGGAGACCGCGCTGGTGGTCCGGATGGGCCCGGTGATCGAGTCACTCCAGCTCGACCCCGGCTTGGGGCCGCCATCGGGCACCATCGGAAACAGCAGCGGCAGTTGTCCTCGCAACTGGTCCGCGAAGAGCGAGGAGGCGGTACCCTCGACGTCGGTCAGTCGGCCGTTGGGCCCCAGTCGGCCGGTCCACTTCGCTCCGACGGTGCTGTCGAGCAGCGCGCCAGGGATGACCGCATCGTCGTCGGGGCGAATCGAATCCACCGCGACCTCGACGCTCGATCCGGTGTCACCGGGAGTGACGGTCACCTTGAGGAAAGTGGTACGCCCGACTGTCTGTGTTTGACCTTCACCGCCCGGCATCTCGACGACCAGGCTATCCCGCCGGTAGTAGGCGTAGTAACTCGTGCTTGGTACCCGAGTGGCGGGGTGTGTCGCCGGGCTGGCGGGAGCCGGCGCGGCGCCGGCAGGCGATGGGGGTGGTGAAGGTGAGGGCGCCGTGGACGGTCCGGTGCTCCGGCCGGTCGAGCCGGAGGCGCAAGCCAGGCCGAACAGGGTGACCGCCAGCTCGAAGGCGGGAAGTCGCATCAGAGAATAAGAGAAAGGCTGGGACTCAGGGGTGCGTGGAATGCAGGGTTCCCTTCGTCTTCCCGAACACGGCAACGATTTCCTTGTCGTCGCTGGTAACCTTGAGCAACCGCCAGCCTCGTTTGGTCATGTCGTTCCGCCAGCCGATCAACTTGTCCCAGTCGCCTGCGACCGTGCGCAAGACACGGAGGTCCGCGACGTTCTCCCACTCGTCGGGATACGGCTTGGCAGGACCGAACGGAGTACTGGCCATGAGTCACGAGTCTCCTCTGCGGGCCGACCCCATGGAGTGAGGTTGGAGAGACCGGACGGCGCCGGGCAGGGTCGTAAGCCGAGTCCTGTTCGCCCGTAAGGGCGGATGGTCATCTGTCTAGGACGGCCGTCGCCGGCCGTCTCGAGCGGCCTACCCGCGGCTCACCGTTTCCGGTGTGGTCGGTGTGGGTCACACCTCGCCGCCTATTTGGCCTTGCTCCGGCTGGGGGTTGCCGTGCCGCCGCTGTTGCCAGCGACGCGGTGGGCTCTTACCCCACCGTTTCACCCTTACCCACCTTGCGGTGGGCGGTCTGTTCTCTGTGGCCCTACCGTCGCCTCACGGCGCCCAGGCGTTACCTGGCAGCCTACCCTTTGGAGCTCGGACTTTCCTCGACGCCGACCCGAAGGTGGCGCCGCGACCATCGCACCCTGCCCGACTGTCGCCGGTCAGCGTAAAAAATATAGCGCCCGAAGGGCGCAGGGTCACGGGCGGAAGAAGGGATCGGCTGGGGCCCTAGCCGAGGCCGAGCGAGGCCCACATCAGCGCCAGGGCAGCGACCGCCGCCACCACCCAGCCTCGTAACCGGGATCCGGAGCGCGCTGGGCGGCTACCCCCCGCCATGGTCTGCAGCACGGCCTGCCGAAGCTCCGCGCCGCTCTGCCAGCGACGCCCCGGCCGCTTCTCCAGGGCGCGTTGAATCAGCGCATTGAGGTCCTGCGGCAACTCCGGTCGCTGATGATGCAGGGGTGGAAGCGGCTTGCAGAAGTGGTCCTGGGGAAGGCCCTCGAGATTGGAGCCCCGGGAGGGAGGCCGCCCGGTCAACATCTCGTAGGCCACGATGCCCAGGCTGTACAGATCGCTCCGTCGGTCCACCGGTTCCCCCGCTGCCTGCTCCGGGCTCATGTAGATGGGGGTGCCCACGGCCAGCCCTCGCGCGGTCGGCAGGTCCAGGGTCTCATCCACCGTGGACCGCGCGATGCCGAAATCGGCCAGCAGCGCGCGACCGGTGCCGTGGTCCAGGAGGATGTTCTCCGGTTTCACGTCGCGGTGAACCAGGCCGGCCCGTCCCGCGGCCTCCAGGGCGCCGGCCAGATCCGCCACGATCCGCATCGCCGTGGCCAGCTCCAGCCGAGGCTCGCGTTGCAGTCGTTGCCGCAGGCTCTCACCGGGGACGTAGGCCATCACGTAGTAGAAGAGACCGGCCACCTCTCCGGCGACGTGGACCGTCACGATGTTGGGATGCCGTAGCCCGGCGATCATTCTCGCTTCTGCCAGGAACCGCTCGATGACGGTGGGGTGAATCGCCAGGTCGGGGTGCGCGACCTTGATCGCGACCGGCCGCTGGAGCGTGGTATCGGTCGCCAGGTAGACCACCCCCATGCCCCCGTGGCCGAGCTCGCGCTCGATGCGGTATTGGGCACCGAGCGCGGTTTGCACCCTGTCGAGGAGAAAGCCGGCGTCGTTCATGCCAAGGCTGGTTCGGGTCCGGCCTGCGGGGACTTCTCCGTAGACATCCGATCCAGGCCAAGGGTTGCTTTGGACCCGGCGGCGTGGAATCAATCGGGCGCTGGCTTGAGCCCCCTTTGAGGGGGTCGCCCCAGTGTGGGACCGTCCCTGAGAGAGATGGACCATGGGTGGCCAGGCGCACGGAGCCAGTCTGACGGTGGCGGCGGTGGTACTTCCGGGAGAGCGCCCGAAGGTCGAGGCGGCCGGGGGCGGGTGGTTCGCGGTGGTCCACCGGAGCTCGATCGCGGAAGCCATTCGCGTGGTGCGGGAGCGGCCGGTGGACGCAGTACTGGTCTCGGTGCACCAGTGGGAGCCGGAGCAGCACGATGCTCTGGGTCACCTGGTCCGTGACTTCCCGGGGATCCCGACGGTCGCCCTGGTTTCTCAGCACGGGCCGGGAGCCTCCGAGGCGCTATTGCATCTCGGCGCCACAGGAGTGCGGGAAGTGGTGGACGTCACCACCCCGCAAGGCTGGCAGCGACTCCGGCAACTCGTCTCCCAACCGGCCACCCAGGCGGCGGCCCGGATCAAGGCGCCGGTGCTCGACGCGCTCCGGGACGCGCCCGCTGACACCCGGCTGTTCTTCGAGGTGGTGATCCAGCTCGCGCCGGAGACGGTGACGGTGCGCCAGCTGGCGTGCCGGCTGCACGTGCGCGCAAGCACGCTGATGTCCCGTTTCCAACGCGCCGGTCTCCCTTCCCCCAAGAGCTACCTCGCGGCGGTCCGGCTGCTCCACGCGGCGGTGCTCTTCGAACGGCCCGGGCTCTCGGTGGCCGACGTGGCCTACCGGCTCGAGTTCAGCTCGCCCCAGAGTTTCGGGCGGCACCTGCGAACATTGATGGGAATTACTTCAGGCGAGTTCCGGCGCCGCTTTCCGTTTCCGCTGGCGCAGCGCCGTTTTCTGGACCTCATGGTCGCCCCGTATCGGGACGTTCTCCTCGAATTCCACCCCCTTGCTTCGGGGACTGGGAACAGCGGACACTGGTCCGAGTGAAAACGTTGCCGGTGCGGGGCGACCATCAAATTGTCGATTGCCGAGTGTCGATTGCCGCTTGATGCAGGCGACCAATCGCCAATCGTCAATCGCCAATCGTCAATTACTTCAAGAGCTCGCCGGCCCGGGTCAGACTGACCACCTGGACCCCCAAGCGCTCCAGCACCGCCCGGCCTCCTTCTTCCCGATCCACGACCACGAGCACCCCCAGCACCCGACCCCCCTCGGCCTGGATGGCGTCGATCGCCTGGCGGGCGGAACCACCGGAGGTCAGCACATCCTCCACCACCACCACCGGATCGCCCGGCGTGAAGTTGCCTTCGATGCGGCGGCCGGTGCCGTGGGTCTTGGCCTCCTTCCGGACGCTGAACGCCTGGACGATCGGCGGCGTCGACAGGCTCGCCACCGCGATGGCATAGGCGACCGGATCGGCGCCCATGGTGAGCCCGCCCACCGCCCGCGCCTCCCAACCCGCCTGGCGCAGAGCAGCGAGCCCCAGCCGGCCGATCAGGTGCAACCCTTCGGCCGACATGGTGGTAAGGCGTGCGTCGATGTAGTAGGAGCTGCGGGCGCCGGAGGCCAGGACGAAGTCACCACGCCGGATGGACCGCTCCATCAGGAGCCGTTCGAGTGCGATCCGATCGGCCTCGCTCGTCACTTCCGGAAGAGATTGCTGAGAAAGCCGCCCTTTTTCTCCCCCTCCTGCCGCGCCGCCTCGCAGAAGCGGCGGGTGTATTCCTCGACGGAGGGACAGCGCTTGGAGAGGTCCCGCTCCAGCGCCGACATGACCGCCGCCTCGAGCGCCGGGGGGAACTTGAGGCCCTTCACCGCCTGGTTGAGTGGCGTCGGCGCCTGGGTCAGCAGCTGCTGGAACAGCTCCCGGGGGGTGCGGCCGGGATAGGGGAGCACGCCAGTCAGCAGGTAATACGAGATGGTGGCCAGGCTGTAGACGTCCGCGGACTGCCCGACCAGCTCGCCGCTCAGGGCTTCGGGGGCGACGTACTGCAGCGTGCCGACGAAGAAGCCGGCACGGGTCAGCCGCTCTTCGGGACGCACATCGGTGTCCCGCGCGATGCCGAAGTCCAGCAGCTTGGCAGCCTGGGTGGCCGGGTCATACATGATGTTGGCGGGCTTCAGGTCGCGATGGATGATGCCCTGTGCGTGCACCGAATCGAGAGCGGCGCCGACCTGCTCGACGATGGTGGCGACCAGCTGGGAGGCAAGCGGCCCCGAGCGAATGGCGAACTTTTCGAGCGGCTCTCCCGCCACCCATTCGAGCGCCAGGTAGTAGAGACCCTCGGTTTCTCCGTAGTCGTACGTCCGAACGATATTGGGGTGATTGACGCGCGTGCCGAACTCAGCCTCCCGCAGGAAGCGCTTCACGGCGACCGGATCCTTGGCGAGCCGGGCCCGCAACACCTTTACCGCGGCGGCCCCGCGCTCGGGATGCTCTGCCCGGTAGACTGTTGCGGTGCCGCCTTCGCCGACATGCTGGAGGAGCCGGTACCCAGCGACGGTACGGCCGACGAGATTTTCTGTGGTCATGGAGCGCGGTCAAGCTTACTCGGTCCCACGGGGTCCAGCAAGACGCTCCGCTTGACGCCTCTCCAAGGGCCGGAGTAACCTTTGACATGACCACCGCCACTGGCGGTCGCCTGCGTACAGCATGGCTTCCCTCTTTCCGCCGCCTTGCCCTGGGCGGCGGACTGCTGCTAGCTGGCGCTTGCGGCGGAGGCGGCGGCGGCACCATGCCGGTCGTGCCCACCGGCGGACAGCCGCTCACCCAGCAGTTCGACGTCACCCCCATGTACCTCAAGCTCGGCCGACTGGCGGCCGGGCCGCCGGTTCCTTTCGTGGCGGCGCTCTCCTGGCTGGGAGGGCCGGGCGATACCGTGATCGGCGTGTTCGCGCTCTCGATGGAGGATCGCGCCCTGCTCTTTACCAAGGACCTGCAGGGGTTCGTCGCGCATTATCGCGTCACGATCTCCCTCACGGGCGGACCCTCGGGACCGGTCGAGTTCCATCGCGATGAGGCGGTGCGCGTCAACACGGGGACCGAGGCCCGCCGCGACGAGGAGAGCATTTTCTTTCAACAGATTCTCTATCTCCTCCCCGGCGACTATCACATCGATGTCATCGTGCAGGACCGGCAGGCCGGAACCCAGAGCGAAACCTCGGGAGACTACACCGCCCCGTCCTTCCCGCCCGGGAGCACCTCGGCGCCGATCTTCGCCTACGAGGTGAAGACCCGCACCCGGCGCGAGGACCCGCCCACCATGGTGGCCAATCCGCGGGGCCTGATCGCCCACGGCGCCGACACGTTGCTGGCCTACGTCGAGGGATACGGCCTCGAGGCCGACAGCAAGATCCCGTTCGACCTGCGGGACTCTCAGGACAGCGTCATGTTGAGCGACTCCCTGCACTTCCAGGGGGGGCGTGACGTGGAGGGGCGGGTGCTCCGGCTGGCCCCCAGCGGCGCTCCACTGGGCGAGCTGCGGTTCAGCATCGGCTCCGGCGCCGCGCGCCGCACCACCGCGCTCTTCGCCACGGTATCCCGTCACTTCGTGGTCACCGACTGGGACCAGCTGGTCAGCCTGCTGCGCTACTTCGCCGACAAGCCGACCATCGATTCCCTGCGGCGCGCCACGCCCGATCAGCGCCGCCGGCTCTGGCTCGATTTCTGGAAGGCCACCGACCCGGACACGCTCACGCCCCAGAACGAGGCGCTGGACGAATACTTCACCCGGCTCAGCGTCGCCGATCAGCGCTACAAGGGCGAGGGGGTTCCGGGCTGGCAGACCGATCGGGGCGAGGTCTACATCAAACTCGGCGACCCCGATGAGGTCACCGAGGGACCGGCATCCGACACCCGGGTGGTTCGGTGGACCTACCTGGCCTGGAAACTCACGGTCTTCTTCCAGGACCGGAACGGAATCGGCCGTTACGAGCTCACGCCCACCTCGCGGGGGGAGTTCGAGCGGTTGCTCAAGCAGTTGAAGGCCAAGCCCGCCAAGCCATCGCACTGATGGTGCGGCGGGCACCGCCATGCCCAACCACGACCCCCCGCAGTTCTTCCTGATCGACGGCTACGCCCTTCTCTACCGGGCCTTCTTCGCGCTGATCCAGCGCCCACTCCGCACATCCAAGGGCGAAAACACCTCGGCTGCCTGGGGCGTGGTCAACTTCCTGCTCCGGCTGCGCGAGAAATACCGGCCCGATTACCTGGCCTGGGTCAACGACGCGGGAGACTCGTTCCGCACCGGTATGTACGCCGAGTACAAATCCACCCGCCAGAAGCTCGACGACGAGCTGCAGGCCGACTTCGATCGCTCGGTCGAGCGGGTGGCCCAGCTGCTGGCGGCCTTCCGGGTTCCCCTGGTGGCGGTGGACGGCTACGAGGCGGACGACGTGATCGGAACGCTGGCACGGGCCGGCGTCGAGCAGGGGTGGCAGGTGGTGATCGTCTCTGGCGACAAGGATTTCTACCAGCTGATCGGTCCCCGCGTCGCGCTACTCAACCCCGGCCGGGGCGGGCCCGCCGGCGTGGACGAGCAGTGGGTCGATGAATCCAACGCCGCCGAGCGGCTCGGCGTCTCCCCCTCCCAGGTGGTGGACTATCTCAGTCTGGTGGGGGACAGCTCCGACAACGTCCCGGGCGTCAGGGGAATTGGTGAGAAGGGCGCGGCTCAGCTGCTGGCCCAGTTCGGCAGCCTCGACGCGATGCTGGCGCACCCGGAGCAGATCGCTGCGAAACGCGCCCGCGAGGCGCTCCAGGCCCACACCGAGGAGGCTCGCCTGTCGAGACAGCTGGTGACCATCCGGCGGGACGTGCCTATCGCCCTGGATCTCCATCAACTGGTCGAGGGGCCGGCGGACCAGGCGGCGCTGGCCAGGATCCTCCCCGAGCTCGAGTTCTATTCCCTCGTGGACAAACTCAAGCCGGTCGCGGAGTCCACCGAGGCTGCGTCAGCGGAGACGGTCACCGCGATCTCCGTCGAAGTGGTGGACGATCCGGCCAAGCTCCCGGCCGTCGTTGAGCGCCTGCGGAGCGCGCCGATCATCGCGCTCGATACCGAGGCCAGCTCCATCGAGCCGCATCGGGCGGAGCTGATCGGACTCTCCTTGGCGGCCAGCGATCGCGAGGCCTGGTACTTCCCCTTCGGACACCGGCCGGCGGCCGGAGAGCTGGCGGCGCCGACGCCGGTGCGGAACCTCCCACCGCTCACCGATCCGGCGTCGGCGCCCCTGGCGCGGCTCCTGTCCGATCCGAAGGTCCCCAAAGCGGGACACAACATCAAATACGATTGGCAGGTGCTGCGCGGGGCCGGCGTCGAGCTGGCGGGAGTTGCCTACGATTCCATGCTCGCCAGCTTCGTGCTCGACCCGGGGCGCCGCTCCCACGGGCTCGACACGCTGAGCCTCGAGCACCTGGGTCGGTCGCTCCGGCAGTATGCCGACCTGGCGGGTCGCGGCAAGCGGGAAATCCCCTTTGCCGAGGTGCCGGTGGGCGATGCGGCGGACTACTGCGGCCAGGACAGCACAACCGTACTGGCGCTCCGGAACCAGTTCGCTCCCACCCTCGAGGCCCACGCACTGGAGCCGTTGCTCAATCGGCTCGAGCTGCCGCTGGTCGAGGTGCTGGTGGACATGGAGTGGGCGGGAATCGCGATCGACCGGGCGCTCTTTGCCAGGATCAGTCAGGAGCTGGCGCGCGACCTGGCCGAGCTGGAGCGGGAGATCGCCAAGCTGGCGGCCAGCGATCTCAATCTCAACTCGCCCAAGCAGCTCGCCACCCTGCTCTTCGAGAAGCTCCAGCTGCCGGTGCTCAAGAAGACCAAGACCGGGCCCTCCACCGACGCCGACGTGCTGGAGCAGCTGGCCCAGATGGGTCACGAAGTCCCCCAGCGGATCCTGCAGTATCGCGAGCTGCAGAAGCTCCGCTCGACCTACGTGGACGTACTCCCGCAACGGATCGACCCGGTGACCGGCCGGATCCACACCAGCTTCAACCAGACCGGGGCGGCGACCGGGCGGCTTTCATCCTCGGATCCCAACCTGCAGAACATCCCGGTCCGCACCGCTCGGGGCGAGGAGATCCGGCGTGGCTTCGTACCGGGCCCCGGCTGTCGCTTCGTGGTCGCCGACTACTCCCAGATCGAGCTGCGGTTGATGGCTCACCTCTCGGGCGATCCCGCGTTCATCAAGGCCTTCCAGGAGGGCGGAGATATCCATCGTCAGACCGCCTCGCTGATCTTCGGGGTGCCGGTGGAGCAGGTGACGGCGGAGATGCGGGCCCGGGCCAAGACCATCAACTTCGCCACCATCTATGGCCAGGGGCCCTTCGCGCTGAGCCGTCAGCTCGGGATTGCCCAGGAGGAGGCGCGGGCCTTCATCGCCCAGTACTTCGAGCGCTTCGCGGGCGTACGCGCGTTCCTGGATCTCCAGGTCAAGCTGGCGCGGGATCGCGGATACGTGGAGACGCTCTTCGGACGACGGCGCTACATCACCGATATCCGGGACAAGAACTTCAACATCCGGGCCTTTGCCGAGCGCACCGCGCAGAATACCCCGCTCCAGGGCTCGGCGGCCGACCTGATCAAGATCGCCATGGTGAATATCCACCGCGCCCTGGGAGCAGGCGGGCTCCGCGCCCGCCTGCTCCTCCAGGTTCACGACGAGCTGGTGGTGGAGGCGCCGCGGGAAGAGGTCGAGCAGGTGAGCCAGCTGGTGAAACACCACATGGAGAGCGCCGCGCCGCTGCGGGTGCCGCTGGTCGTCGACGTGGGCGTGGGCGACAACTGGCTCGACGCCAAGCGCTGACGTCAGGAGCGTTCGGCGGCCGCCTTTCTCACTCCCGGCCACCAGTTCCAGCGCCCGGCAAGGTGCATGATCGCGGGCACCAGTACCATGCGAATGATGGTCGCGTCGAGCAGGACCGCGGCCGCCAGGCCGAATCCCAGGAACTGCATCACCAGCACCCGCGCGAACGCGAACACCCCGAACACCAGGATCATGATCAGCGCCGCGGAGGTGATGGTGGACGCGGTGGCGCTCAACCCATCCTGGGTCGCCCGGTCGTTGTCCCCCGTGCGATCGAACGCCTCCTTGACCCGGCTCAGCAGGAAGACTTCGTAGTCCATGCTCAGGCCGAACACGACACAGAACACCATGACCGGGATGACCACGAAGATGGCCGAGGTGGGCCCGGCCAACCCGATGAGCTGCGCCCCCAGGCCGTACTGAAAGACCAGCACGATGAGGCCGAACGTGGCGCTGACCGAGAGCGAATTCATGATCACCGCCTTGATCGGCACCAGCACCGAGCGAAACGCAAAGGCGAGCATCAGACCGGTCACCCCGAGAATCAGCACCACCAGCCGGGGGAACACCTTGAGCAGCAGCGTCTGCACGTCGAGCGCGGACGCGGTATAGCCACCCACCCAGACCGTGGTCCCCTTGAGCCCCTTGATGTCCATGGTCCCCAGCTGCCGGGCCCGGCGAGAGACGTCCATCGACGTGGGGAGCGACACCGAGTCGGCCAGGATCACGTCCATCAGCGCCAGGCGATTATCCTGGCTCAGGTAGGCGTCAAGGAAGTCGCCGTACTCCTGCCGGGCCGCCGGGAGGTCGCTGTACAGGAGCGAGTAGCCGAGAATGGACGTCCCACGCTTGAGGTCGACCAGGCTCCGCACCCGGTCCACCCTGGGATCGTGTTGGAAGGAGTCCGACAGCGCCCGCAGCCCTCGGAGGGAAGTGGCCGAGACCGCGGTCTGACCCGGAGGGAACTCGACGACGACCCGGACCGGAAGGATGACGCTGCCCGCCCCCATCTGTTGCAGCGCCTCGATGGCGCGGCCGGCCTCGGTCTGCGCGGGGAACCAGTTCCGGGCCGGGAGCCCGATCCGGATCCAGAACGCGGGGGCGGTGAGAATCGCAATGGTGAACCCGCCTACCAGGAGCGCGCGGCGCGGGTGGCGGGCCAGACTCCGGGCCCACTTCTCCCACACCGTCGGCGCGTGATACCAGGCCAGCATCCGCGCCAGCCAGCGCGGCCGATCGATCTGGCGACCCAGCACCGCGAGCAGCGAGGGGAGCAGTGTGGTCGAGAGCAGCACCGCCACACTTACCACCACCAGGCCGCCGAGCCCCACGCTGCGCGTCTCCACCAGCGGGGTGAGCAGCAGGGCCGCGAAACCGACCACCACGGTCAAGCCCGACGTCAGGACGGCGGCGCCCGCCGTGCTCAAGGTACGTCGCGCCGCCTCCCGCCGACGCAGCCCCCGGTTCAACTCCTCGCGAAACCGGGTCACGATCAGGAGCGAATAGTCGATCCCCACGCCCAGGCCGAGCATGCTGGTCATGTTCAGCACGAAGATGGACATCGGGGTGTAGTCGGCGAGGATCGTGATGATCGCCAGCGTGATCCAGATGGCCAGGAACCCGACCACGAGAGGGAGCAGTGCCGAGACGAAGGCCCCGAAGGCCAGGACCAGCACGACCATCGTGAGCGGCAGCAGGCGGAGCTCGGCCTCCTTGCTGTCGCGCGCGCTGATGGCGCGGATGTCGTAATCCAGCGGGGCCCGGCCGGTGAGCAGGACCTCGTAGCGGTCTCCCTCGGGCCCGGCCGCGGCCAGGGTCCGGTGCATCACCGCGCGCAGAGACCGGATGATCCCGGGGTGCTGATCGTTGGGCACCGCGGCGAGGGTCAGGACAATGAAGGTGCTGCGGTGGTCGCCACTCACCAGTGCGGTGTCGCCGGCCGCCCGAAAGGTGGTCCGCCCGTCGTGACTCTCGTAGAGGGAGTCGCTGCCCGGACGATAGAAGATCAACCCGGTGATGAAGGGCTCTCGTCCCAGGGCCGCGACCATGCTGTCGAGCATCGCGCGGGCCGAGCCGGAGTCCACCGGGTCGGGCGCGGCGAAGGTCACCGCCAGGAGATCGCTGGCCGGGCGCGCGAACCGGGTACGGATCAGCGTCTCGGTGCGTGAGGTCTCGGTCTCCTGGTCGGTCCCCCCCTGAACGTTGAGGACATCGAGAACGCGAGGAGCGCGGTTCGCCGCCACCACGCCGATCACCGCCCACAATACGATCACCGCCCAGCGCCATCGGATCAGGCTCCGAGCGAGGAATTCGTTCAAGACGGACCTCCTGATGGATCGGGACGAGGCGCCGGCGGCAGGCGGGCTGGTGGCGAAATGTTAGGAGGCTCCCGGGCCCGGCGCCAGGCTACCACGGCTCACGATGCTGCCGCTCACCCCTGCCCCCCGTCATATTCCTCAGGATGCCGCGCGTTCTCCTCTGGGTGCTGATCATTCTCATCAGCCTGATAGCGCTGGACAAGATCAACCACCTCCGGCCGCGAACCGCCCCATCGGATCCGGTGGCAACCGGCACCCTCCAACACCCGGGCCCAGCCTCCGGCGGCTCCACTACACCCAACGACTCAACGGCCTCCGGCCCCCAGGCCGGGAGCGCCCCGGTCGGGCCGTCGTCCCTGGATCACCTGGCGCGATTGGCGATCCGGCGGCGGCTCCGGGAGGAGGGCGCGGACACCTATATCGACTCCCTGCTCCTGGTGACCGACTCGCTCATCCGGCGGTGGCCCGATCCGCAACCGATCACGCTGAAGTACGCGTTGATCGAAGGAGGCGTGGACATCTACAGCGGACGGATGGCCGACTTCGTCCGTGAAGCCTTCGGCATCTGGGAAGGCTCAGGCATCAGGGTCCGCTTCCAGCAGCAGGCCGATACTGCCGGAGCCCAGATCACGGTGCGATGGATCGACCATTTCAGCTTTGAACGAACCGGGCAGACCGACCTGACCTGGGATCAGTTCGGCGTGATCCGATCGGCCCGGATCCAGCTGGCCGTGCGCGACCGCGATGGTCGAATCGTGCCCGACCAGGGGCTTCGCACGGTGGTGCTTCATGAGGTAGGGCACGCCCTCGGGCTCCCTCATTCGGCCAACCCCGCCGACGTCATGTTTTCCTCGACTCGAGCATCGGCCCCGACCCCCCGCGATCTGCGCACGGCGCAACTGCTCTACCAGCTCCCCCCCGGCGACGTGAGGGACCGCTGATCATGCCTCGCGGTTCAGCCTCGGCTCTTCGTCTCCTGCTGCTCATTCTGGTCTCCTATGCTCCGGGCCGGAGCGCCTCGGCCCAGAGCTTCCCGGAGATCGACAGCATCGTCCTGGCTGGTCGTGATCGAGGGATCTATCCCGCGGCCGTGGTAGTGATCGGCCGGAAGGACACCGTGCTGTACCAGCGGGGATACGGCCACTTCACCTGGTCTCAGCGCTCGGCCGTGCCCGATCCGTCCCGAACGCTCTGGGATCTGGCCTCGATCAGCAAAGTGGTCGGAACCACGACCGCGACCATGCTGCTGGTGGAGCGCGGCCAGGTCGACCTCGATGCGCCAGTCCAGCGGTACCTCCCGCGCTTCACGGGTGGACGGAAGGCGGAGGTGACGGTGCGGATGCTCCTGACCCACACCAGCGGTCTGCGGAGCTACATGGAGTTCTTCAAGCTGGCTCCCACGCGGGACAGCGCCATCACCCTCCTCTACGCCGAACCGCTCCGTCGGGCGCCTGGTGCCTCGGCCGAGTACAGCGATCTCAACGCGATGTTGCTGGGGCTCATCGTCGAAGCAGTGGCCAAGGAGCCCCTGGACCGCTTCGCCGCCCGCGAAATCTTCAGCCCTCTCGGAATGACGAGCACCATGTACCGGCCGCCCGACTCGGTCCGCGCGCGCGTGGTGCCGACCGGCGTCTGGAACGGGACCCCAATTGCCGGAGAGGTGAACGATCAGAATGCGGTGCGATTCGGTGGAGTCGCCGGGCACGCCGGCGTGTTCGCTACCGGGGCCGATCTCACCCGCTACGCCCAGATGTGGCTGAACCAGGGCGCGATGCCTGGCGGGCGGGTGCTCCGCGCGGAGACGGTGCGTGAGTTTCTCAAGCCGGGCCAGAACTCCGGCCCCAGACTCCACGGCTGGGAAACGCCCGACCCCAAGGAGAAGCCTCCCACTCCCTACGGGTCGCTGCTATCCGCAGAGGCCTACGGGCACACCGGTTGGACCGGGACTCTCATCTGGATCGATCCCAGCCGTGATCTCTTCCTGATCTTCCTCACCAATCGCTGCTTCGACCCGAAGGTCGGCCGTTCTATCAGGGAGCTCCGTGCCGTCCGTGACCGTCTCAGCAACGCCGTGGTGCGCGCCACCGGCGGTTGACGGCCGTCCGACTCACGAGGTAGCTTCGCGAGAGGAGGAAAGCTCATGGTGACCCAGGAAACGGTCCAGAAAGCGCTCCGCGGCGTCAAGGATCCAGAGCTCAATCTCAACATCATCGACCTTGGGCTGGTCTACGAGGTCGAGGTCAAGGAAGAAGGGAAAGTCCACATCCGGATGACGCTGACCTCACCCGGGTGCCCCGCAGGACCCGAGATCGTCTCGGACGTCAAGCGGACCGTGGAAGAGTTGGAAGGGGTGAGCGGGGCGGAGGTGGAGATCGTGTGGGAGCCCTACTGGACACCGGAGCGAATGGATCCGCGAATCAGGGCCTTCCTGGGCGGATGACCCTCTAGCCTCTCGCCGTTCCCCCGCGCAGTGCCCGCAGGAATTCTTCTCCCGTCACCTCGAGCTGCCATCGTTTGAGACCCGGGGTCGCCGCCAGCTCCTCCCGGCTCTTCGGATTGCGTTGAGCGATCTGCTCGAGGGTGGCGTTGGGACAGAGCAGGCCGGGCGCCAGATCGACTTCGGTGGCGAGCCGGTTACGTATCTCCTTCAGGCGCTCCAGGCGGGCAGCCGCTTCGGGGTCATGTGGCGTGCGATCCCGCGTGACCGGGACCGGCTTCTCCGGCGCGGCCACCAATCCACGTTGGACGGCCGCCAGAATCTGGTCTCCGCGTCGGGAGGTCAGATCCGGGGAGACCCCGCCGATGGCCCGGAGAGCCTCCATGCTCGTTGGGGCCGCCTGCGCCATGGCCAGCAGCGCCTCGTTGGTCACCACGCGAAACAGGGCCCGATCCATCTCCCGCGCCACCTGGTCTCTCCACGCATAGAGCTCCCGCAGCACCGTCAGCGTCTTGCCACGGAGCCGCGCGGCCCCCTTGAGGCGGCGATACCCCTCCTCGACGGCGCCCGGGACCGTCCACCGGAGCCGCTCCAGCAGACCAAATTCCTCCTCCGCCCAGGGCCAACGCCCCCGCTCTTCCAGCGACGCGCGAAGCCGGTCTCGCAACGCCGGCAGGTGGCGGGTATCGGCCGCGGCGTACGCCAGCATTCCCTCGCTGAGCGGCCGGCGCGACCAGTCGGCCCGCTGAAATTTCTTGTCGAGCCGCACGGCGAAGTATTTCTCGAGCAGCGCCGCCAATCCGATCCCCGGCTCGTTCAACAACTGGGCGGCTACCCTGGTATCGAAGAGGCGAGTCGCGTGGAACCCGTAGTCCCGATCGAGGATCCGGAGATCGTAGTCCGCATCGTGCAGGACGATTTCGGTCCCGGGATCGGCCAGCAGCCGCCCCAACCCGCTCAGATCCTTCACCGCCAGTGGGTCGATCACCGCGGTCAGCTCCCGGGTCGAGACTTGAACCAGGTAGACGCGATCGTGGTAGCGGTGAAAGCTCGCTGCCTCGGTGTCCACCGCGACCAGTGGTCGCCCCGAAATTCGGGCGATCAGCTGATCGAAAGCCGATTGCGACGCGATCAGATTGGCAGGCGGCTCGCCAGCGCCTTCAGGAGGGGGAAGCATGGGAGATTGATAGTGAAATAACGGAACTCGAACCGGAATCCAAGCTAATGTGCCCACGGCCGGCGCGTCCAACACCGCACCGGCGAGCGGGACCTCGCCGCTCAATTACTTTTCCGGTCCATGTCCCCACCCGAGATCGACCTGACGGTCTATCCCGACGAGTGCGACGCCTATGGCCACCTGAATCAGGCGTCGTTTCTCGCCCTCTTCGAGCGGGCTCGCTGGGAAATGCTGGCCCGGGGTCCGGGCATGGATCTCTTCGGCCGAAGCCACACCTGGCCCGCGGTCCGCAAAGCCACGATTGACTACCACGCGCCCGCGTTCCCGGGCGACGTCCTGCGCTTCCGCCAGTCCATGGTGCACCGCGGGCGAACCAGCTTCACCCTCCGGCAGACCGCGCGCCGGACCCGCGATGAGGCCCTGATCGGGGCCGCCGAGTTCGTCTTCGTGTGCATCGACGCCGAGGGGCGTCCCGTCGAGGTCCCCGAGGCGTTCGCCCAGTTCATGGGCGGCGACCGGGTCATGGTGAACGGGGTGCACCTCGCCGTGGAGGCCGAGGGCCATGGGCCGGCCGTACTCTTCATCCATGGGTATCCCCTCGACCGGACCATCTGGCAGGACACCCTGGCCGGGCTCGAGGGGTTTCGCTGGATTACGCCCGATCTCCGCGGGATGGGCCGGTCGGACGCCCCCGACCTGGGCTATAGCATCGCGACCTACGCCGACGACCTGGCTGCCTTGTTGACGGCCCTCAATGAAGAACGGGTGATCGTCTGTGGGCTCTCGATGGGAGGATACATCGCGTTCGAGTTGATTCGCCGGTACCGGGAGCGGGTACGGGCCCTGGTCCTGATGGACACCAGAGCGGAGGCGGATTCCCCCGAAGGCAAGAAGGCCAGGGACCACGCGGTGGCCACCGCGCGGGAGGGCGGTGGGACCGCGATTGCGCAGGAAATGATCCCCAGGCTCCTCGCCCCCGATGCGCCGACCGTGCGCCCCCAGCTCGTCGAGCGCGTGCGCAAGATGATCGAGGCCACTCCGGTCGCCGGGATTGTCGGCGCCCTCACCGCCATGCGTGACCGGGTGGACAGCACTCCGTTGCTCCCGTCATTGAAGGACCTGCCCACTCTGGTGGTGACGGGAGCCCAGGATGCGCTGATCTCTCCAGAGGCGGCCCAACGAATGGCGGAAGCCATTCCCGGAGCGCGACTGGCCACGATCGCGGGGGCCGGTCACCTGCCACCAGTCGAGCAACCCGAAGCCACGGCGCGAGTTCTCGCTAACTTCTTGAAGGGCCTCGCCTGAAACCTTTTGGGGGGTTCAGGCGTCTAAGGTAGTGGCGGCCGGAGCCGTCTCCCGACGGAGCCCCGCCAAACTTCAGAAAATCCTTCCAAGAATCGGCCCTGGGATCGCGGCCAAGCAGTACGGTCCCAGGGCCGCCCTCATTTTATGCACTTTATGCAGTCCCCAGGGGTGACATTTTATGCATTCATACCCCTTAACGATCCGCCCTCCGAGAATTTCCGGAGGGCGAGTAATGATCAGTGCAGCGATGAATGCAGTCTCAGCGCTGAGGCTTTCCGGGGGGGGTATCGCTGTTGAATACGTCCCGATTCTTGGCGATATAGGTCACTTGATTCGGCGGCACGTCCTCTTCCGGAAAGATCGCCGTCACCGGGCACTCGGGTTCGCAGGCCCCGCAATCGATGCATTCGTCGGGATGGATGTAAAGCTGATCATCGCCTTCGTAGATGCAGTCGACCGGACAAACGTCCACGCACCCCCGGTCCTTGACGCCGATACACGCTTCAGCAATCACGTACGTCATTCGAATGACTCTCCACGATCTCGGCCCCGCGCGCCGGCCTCGTACCGGCGGTTCCCGGGGTCCAGTCGGCAAAGTATGACGGATGGGCGGGACCCTTCGCAAGGGGTGCCGCCTTCAGTCTGTTAACTTTGGCGCCATGCGGGCCGTCACCGGATTTCTACTTCTCTTCATGGTCGCGGGCCGATTGGAGGCCCAGCAGTGCCGGCCGGCGCCAACCGCCCTGGTACTCTCGGGTGGGGGCGCCAAGGGGTTGGCTCACATCGGCGTACTCCGCGTCCTCGACAGTCTCGGCATCCGGCCGGATCTGATCGTCGGGAGCAGCATGGGCGCCATCATCGGCGCCATGTACGCCAGTGGATACAGCGCCCGGGAGATCGATTCCCTGACCCGCCGCCTCCCGCTCAACGACCTGTTCCAGCAATACGATCCGACCGTGCCTCGGTCCCTCGGTGAGCTCCAGCCCATCCTCGCCTGGGAGCAAGGCGGCCATGGCCTGAACCTCCAGCGCGCGGCGGTCGACGAAGCCGAGGTCAACGCGCTGCTCAACCAGGGACTGCTTCGCGGGAACCTGATCGCTAGAGGGAATTTCGATTCGCTCCCGATCCCGTTTCGGGCCGTGGCCAGCAATCTGACCGACCGCGACACCGTCATTCTCCGCTCTGGCGACCTGGCCCGCTCAGTCCGGGCCAGCATGGCCATCCCTCTCATCTTCACCCCGGTGTCGATGGACGGGATCGTCCTGGCCGACGGGGCCATCTCCGCCAACATCCCGGTTGGACCGGCACGCACGGAAGGCGCGACCCGGGTAATCGTCTCCGACGCCACCGAGCATCTCGCGGACACGCTGAACGCCGAATCCCCGCTGGACATCGCCGACCGCCTGGTTGCCTTCCTCTTCCGGCAGCCGGCCGATTCACTGGGGTCCGAGGACGTGTTCATCAGGCCCGACGTGCAGGACTTCGGGAGTCTGGATTTCGCACCCGACAAGATCGCCGCCCTGATCGACCGTGGTCGCGAAGCGGCGGCCGCCGCACTGGGCCAGGCCCCCTGCCTCGCCAGCGCCGGGTGGGGACGACCCAGTGCTGCCCCACGGGCGCGACTGACTCAGGTCACGTTCAACGGAGGACGGCCGGCCGATCAGCGCCACGTGCAGGAGCGCTTCCACCTTGTCCCCGGGGATTCGCTCCGGCCGGCCGCGATCCGCCGCGGCTTCCAGGAACTGGGGCGGTCCGACGACTTCCGGGCGATCTGGCTGGCTCCGGAGGGGCCGGCCGATTCGCTCCAGCTGACCGTAACGATTCAGCCGGCTCCTCGTCGTTACGCCGGCCTCGGCCTGGCGTATGACGGCGACCTGGGTGGCGAAGTCTGGGCAGGGGTAGTGGACAGGCGACTGCTGGGAGCATCCCTCGACGGAAGTGCCCTGCTCATGGTCGGTGAGCTGGCCCAGCGCCTGCGGCTCGGCATTCGAACCGCCGCTTTGAGTCGTCAGTCCCTGGTCCCGGCGCTAACCCTCGGCCTGAGCAACGAGGATATCCGAGTCTTCGACCCTCAAGGGAACCAGCTTCCCTCAGACAACACCCAGGAAGCACTGGTATTCGGAGGAGTGGAGCAGGCGTTCGGGCGGGATTGGGTCACCTCGTTGGGCGGCGAGGCGCGCTTCTGGTCCGACTCCTCGGGGGGCAACCTTTCAGCCTTTGGCGGCCGAATCCGAATCTCCAAGGGAACCGTGTCCGGCGAGCCCGTGCTGAGGGTCGAGGGGGCCTGGACCAACCATTATCAGCTGGCCCAGCTCGAGGTGGGGCCGACGTTCAAAGAGGGCCGGGCCACGATTCGTCCCAGTGCGCGGTACGGATGGGGAAGTGACTTGCCAGAGCAGAGCACCTTCATGCTGGGCGGGTACGACGGATTTCCCGGACTCCATATCGGTGAGCGGCGAGGAGACCGGGAAGTGCTGGCTCGGCTGACGGTGGGGTACCGGGTGTTGGGGGCCCTTCAGGTGCGCACCGACATTGCGACGGGACAGTCGGCCAATGGGGGCGCGGCCGTTCCCGGCGGAGAATGGCTGCTCGGCGGACGCGTGGGCCTGGGCGTGGACACGCCGATCGGGCCGCTCCGGGCGGAGTATGGCTGGGCCAGCAACAACCGCGGGCTCTGGTTCGTGCGGATCGGGCGGTGGTTCTGAGCAGCGACTACCGGGGCGGCTCGGCGAAGTTTTCCTTGAGGGCGCGAATCGGCTCGAAGGCGTAACTCACCAGCGAACGACGACCCACCAGGATGTCGCCCTGGCCGCCCATACCGGGGAGCAGCGGCTGCATCTGCCCCCGCACTCGAAACGCCTGATCGGCCACATCGACCAGGGCACGAAACGCCCCGCTGTCCTTGGAAGTAACGCCTGAGGGGCCGAGCCACCGTACGGTGCCGAAGCGAATCCCGTAGCGCTGATAGGGGAAGGCATCGAAGCGAAGCTTGACCTGCTGCCCCGCCTGCACCAACGGCACGCCGGCCTGAGGAAGCATGAGCTCGGCCTGGAGGCGGTCCCCCTCGCAGGCCAACTCGCTCAGGATCTCTCCCTCCTTGACCACTGCCCCCGGTGCGCCGACCCTGAGCCGCAGTACCGTGCCGGCGCAGGGCGCCCGAACCACCATGCCCTTGTCGGTGCTGTTGACCAGATCGGCTTCCAGAGACGCAATCCGGATCCGTTCGGTCTCCATCGACTCCAAGAGACCGCGTTTGGTCTCCTGAAACTCGAGCTCGCGCGCCGCGGCGTCCTGCTCGAGCCGCTTGATCGCCGCCTTCGCTTCGTCTCGATCGTTCTCGGCGGCTTGCACCTCCTCCGCCAAGGTCACGACCTCCAGCTCCAATCGGCTCGCCTCCACGCGCCCGACCGACCCGCTACGGGCACCGGAAGAAGCGCTGTCCGCAAGCTCGCGGGTGAGCGCGAGCCGCCGGTTCTTCGACGCGACGAGTCGATCGAGATAGGTCACCTGGTCTGCGAGCCGGTGGCCTTCCGCCTCGTCGGCCCGGCGCCGGGTTTCCAGCTGGCTGGTCGCGATGGCCAGGCGACCCTCATCGGCCTTGAGGTTGGTCTGCAGCGTCCGCTGCTCCGCGCTGCGATCCGCCATCGAGGGGGACCGGAGCAGGAACAGCATCGAGTCAGCCCGCACCCGTCCGCCTTCGACCGACGTCACCTCGCTCACGACGCCGTCCCGGGGGGCCCGCACCGGATCGGTACCCTGGGTGGGGATCAGCGCGAAGCGTCCGGAGACCACCTCAGGGACGTGTACCACCAGGAGCGCCAGAATCATCAGGGCGAAGATCGTGATGATGAAGTACGCCAACCCCCGCGCCGCCCAGTGGGGCGGGTCGGGTTCCAGGAAGGCGGCGTCCTGCGCGCTGTGGTCGGCCATCCGATCCTCTTCCTACAAGCCCAACTGCTGGCTCACCAGGAAGAAGTACAGCCCCTGGCGCTCCATCAGCTCATCGTGAGTCCCCTGCTCCACCAACCGGCCCTTCTCCAGCACGATGATCACATCGGCGTCACGCACGGTGCTGAGCCGGTGGGCGATCACGAACGAGGTCCGGCCTTCGAGCAGCTGGTCGATGTTCTCTTTCACGGCCCGCTCGCTCTCGGTATCGAGGGCGCTGGTCGCCTCGTCGAAGACCAGCACCGGAGGCCGGTGGTAGATCGCCCGTGCGATTGCCACCCGCTGCCGCTGTCCGCCCGAGAGGGAGAGTCCTGACTCGCCGATGTGGGTATCGTAGCCGAGCGGGAGGCGTTCGATGAAATCGCGCGCGCTGGCCGCCTGCGCCGCCCAGATCACCTTGTCCATGTCCGGTTCGTCTTCCCCGAAGGCGATGTTGCGGGCGATGGTGTCGTCAAAGATGTGGTTGTCCTGGAGCACGAACCCGATGTTCCGCCGGAGGTCGCGATAGTTCAGGGTCTTGAGATCGATGCCGTCGTAGAGAATGGTCCCCTCGCTCGGCTCCAGCAGCCCGGCCAGGCACTTGATCAGGGTGGTCTTCCCCGAGCCGCTCCGGCCCACGATGGCAACCATAGTATTGGGGGGCACCTCGTACTCGATGTCATCCAGGATCGGCGGTGACTCCGAGCCCCCATAGCGGAACCCGAGATGGCGGAAGCTGATCCGCCCCTCCAACGACTTGACCGGCACTAGGCGTGAGCGATCGCTCCCCTGCTCCGGCTCCTGAGCGAAGATGTCCTCCAGGCGAGTGAGGTAGACCGTCGCCTGTTGCCAGTGATCCCAGAGCGCCATCAGGGTGATGATGGGCATGTTGGCCAGCGCCACCAGCGAGTTGAAGGCGACCAAGGCGCCGATCGAGAGCGACCCGTTCATAACCTGTCGGGCGCCCACGAAGAGGAAGAGCACCACCGAGAGCAGCGTGATGGTCTGGATGGTCCCGTTGTAGGCCATCAGCGTGAAGTCGGCCTTGAACCGGTTCCGCGCCACGCTGTTGAACTGCCGAAGCATCAGGTCCCGGAAAGAAAGCTCCGCGCCCAGCGCCTTGACGGTCTCGATGCCGCGGATCGCGTCGATCTGGAAGGACTGGTACTTCCCGTAGGATTCCTCCAGCTCGGCATACAGGGGAAAGAGCCAGTTGGCCGAGTACTTCATGAGCACGACGAAGAGCGGCACGGTGGCGAGGAAGGCCAGCGTGAGGATCGGGCTGTAAATGATCATCAGCACCAGGGCCGCGAGCAGCTGGGCCAGCGCACTGAGAGACTGGACCCCGTATTCCACCAGGAACTCGCGGACCTGCCAGATCCCCGCCAGCCGCCGCTGGATGTCGCCGATGCGGCGGCTGTTGAAGTAGCTCATCGGCAGGCTCAGGAGCCGCCGAGTCAGGAAGTCGAGGGTGGTGGAATCGATGCGGACGGCCGCGAAGCTCAGCAGGTAGCGCTGCACCACCGTGGCCACCAGCGTCAACAGGACTACCAGCGCCATGGAGATGATCAGGATATTCAGCAGGCTCAGATCCTGTTCGACCAGCACCCGGTCCACGATCACCTGCGTGAAGACCGGGATCACCATCTGGAGCGCACTGACGATCAGCGCCAGTCCGGCGCACTGGAGGAAGATCCGCGTGTAGGGCCGGAAAAACGGCACCAGCCACGTGATCCCCAGCTTGCCCTCCGCATTCTTGGCGAAGGCATCGGTGTAGTCGAAGAGCGCCGCGTACCCGGTCCACTTCTCTTCGAATTCCCGGCGCGGCATCCGCCGGCGCCCAACCGCGGGATCGGAGACCCGCACGTGGGTCTCGTCCACGTCGTAGATCACGACCCAGTGATTCCCCTCCCAATGGGCAATCGCAGGAAGGGGGATCTGCCCCAGGTTGGCCCCGGTCGCCTTGACCGCCCGCGCCGCGAGTCCCAGCTCGTTGGCGCCGCCGCAGATCGCCCGCAAACTGGCGCCATCCATGCTGGTGTGCACCAGCTGGCGGATCCGGGCCAGGCTCACCGCGCGGCCGAAGTGCCGGCACACCATGGCGAGGCAGGTCGCCCCGCAATCCACTTCGTCGATCTGCCAGAGGTGAGGGAATTTCCGGATCCGCCGGCCCCGTTTCTGGAAGCGCCCATCCTTGGTGGCGAAGGGACCGGCCGCTTCTTCCTCGGCGGCTGGTTCCTTCTCCTCGATCTTCTGGTCCACCTGGGATTCCCCGACGCGCTCCTGGGTGGTCGCGTCGGCCGGCAGCAATTCCTGGAAGAAGTCGATCGGTATCTGGGCCGTGTGGCGATAGTCGTACTGCTCCATCCGACTCTCGAGCTCTTCCCGGAACGCGGGATATTTCTCGAGCAGGGCCTCGTAGGTCTCCCCCCGGAGCATGAGGAGCCGGCCCGGCGTCAGCGCCTCCACCGTAGCCGCACGCCGCGTATGGCGAAACACCGAGAGCTCGCCGAAGTACTCCCCTTTACGGATGTATCCGATGTTGCGGCGCCGGCCGTCGGCCTCGCTGTAGACCCGCAACCGCCCCTCCTCGACCACATACATCGGCCCCGGCGGGTCGCCCTCCCGCACGACGATGTCTCCCGCGCGCACCACTACGGGGGTGAGCTCGGAGAGCAGTGCCGCGAGGGCCTCGACGGGGAGCTGAGAAAAAGCGGTGTACTGCTGGAAGAAGTTGTGGAGCTGGCGGTGCTTGCTCTGGAGCTCGAGGTAGTGCCGGAGCTCGGGCCGCTCCTCGAGGAGCGAGTCGAAGACGGCGCGCTGCAGCCGGAGCGCTTCCACCTCGGAGGTGGCCCGTACCGTCGCGGTGCGAGTGGCGTGGTCCAGCAGACCCATCTCGCCGAAGGAGTCCCCGGTGCGCAGCACCGACAGGGGAACCTCCTCGCCACCATCCCCCCGCTTGATGACCCGGGCCCGCCCCGTCACCAGCACGAACAACGCGTCGGCCGGCTCCCCTTCGCGCACGATCGAGGAGCCGAACGGGAACGAGACCTCTTCGAAGCTCCCTTCCACCAGCTCCCGAACGTCCGCCGGCAGAAAGCTCAAGATCGACAGGTCCCGCAGGGCCGACTGGCGGGCTTCTACGTTCACCGACACCTCATCGCGGCGGCTCCTCTCGTGGCAACGGCGCGGCGCCGGAAGATGCGAACGCCCCCGTATGAACCCGGGGGCACGGTCACCCGAACATGCGCAGTTTGGGTCGAAAATCGCGGTGCGAGTATGGTCTTCATCCGGGGGGCTGTCAACCAGCAGCGCCCCGGGGGGCCGGAAGCGGCCGGATCAATGGACCAGGATCAATTCACTCTGCCGGCCCTTGATCCAGACCGGCTTCCCGTCGGCGCCCATCGCGAAGTCCTCCTCCTGGGCCATGCGGACGCGCTGTCCATCCCACTCGGGCACCTCGCTGGTCACCTGGAGCTCGCTCGAGAACCACATGTTGGCGAGCACCTTGTGATCTCCGCGGCCGGGAACACCCTCCTGATAGTCCCACAAGCCGATCAGTGGACCCGCGCCATGGCCGTTGAGCCCGATCGGATGGCTGTACAGGGTCCCGTCCAATCCCTCAGCCCGCATCCGGGTCAGGACCGCTTGCAACACCTCGTTCCCGGTGCGCCCCGGCCGGATCTCCTCGAACAGCAGATCCTGCAGGCGATTCGAGTTGGCCAGTGCCTGCTTGAGCCCGGCGGGCGCATCGGTCTCGCCTTCGCGCAACACATACGCATCGTGCTGGGTATCGGTATTGAGGCGGAGGGCGGTGATCCCGACGTCGCACCAGAGCAGGTCCCCTCGCTCGATCACCGGATTGTCCCCCAGTTGCTCGTCGTTGGCGCCACGCCGCTGGATTTCCACCGAAGGCTGGAACCACGTCCCCAGACCGAGATCGTTCAGGTGCTGCCGCCACCACCAGACCAGATCGCTGGTGCGCGTCACCCCTGGCGTGATGAGCTGACTCGAGAACATGGTCCGGATCATTTGCCAGACGAGATCCTGCATCTTGGCATAGACGCCTCGTTCTTCGGGGAGACGAAGCGCGAGAAAGTCCACCGCCAGCCCTTCCGCCGGCCTGAACCGTGAGGTCCACTTCTTCCCCAGCGCCTGGCTCATTCCCTCCAGTTCGCCCGAACTCAGACCATCCGAAAAGGCGAACACTCGGGACTTGTTGATGCCGATGATCTTCGGTTGCCGGGCCTCGATCGTTTCCTTCAAGACCTCCCACTGCTGGTCACCCCAGAGTTCCGCCGTCCGGCCCGCCACGCCGTTGACCTCCCTGGTCGCACGCACCGCCGTGAAGACCCCTCCCTGGGAGCTGCCACCGAGCGCGATCCGCTCCACCCCCTTCTCCGGCCCGCGATCGAAGAAGACGTAGATCGTCCGGCGCCGGGCCGCGAAGGTCGTCGGCGCCGCGATCCCCTCGAACACCGGATCCTCGTTGTATTCGCGCATCGGGATCACCCACATATCGATCCCGTACTTCCGCATCAGGGCGGGGAGATAGGTGTCGACCCGCTGTTGCAGCCACCGCTGCTGGATCTCCGCCTGCTCCCTGAGGGTGCCGAACGGGTGTGTGGAGTCCTGCGCCAGGCTGGTCCGGGCGATGCCAAGGCTGAGCGCCGCGGCCACGCCGTGGCGGATCATTGAAGAGCGGATCATGGGTTACGAGAGGAGAGGGTGAAGGGCTCGACGGGAGCCCCGGGACGACGTCAAGCGGTGCCGGAGGTGGCTAGTCCACCAGCCTCAGGGGCATGACCAGGGCCATGAAGCTGGCTGGATCGCTCCAACCCACCGGTTCGCAAGTGGCAGCCCGCTCGGGACCCTTGAAGGTCATCCGCACCTCGTCGGTGGGGATGTAGCGCAGGATCTCGAGCAGGTAGGCAGCGTTGAACCCGATCTCCAGTGGGTCCCCCTCGTAGCTGACGCTGATCTCCTCCTGGGCCTCGCCCAGGTCGGGGGTCTGGACCGAGAGCTTGCAGGCCCCACCCGAGAGGGCGAGGCGAATCCGGTGGGTCTGGTCGCTGGCCACAATGCTCATCCGCCGGATGGCGGACGAGAAGGTGGCCTTGTCCGCGGTAGCGGCCTTGTCGTTCTCCCGGGGGATCACCTGCTCGTAGTTGGGGTAGGGCCCCTCGATCAGTCGGGTGTAGACCTGGGTGACTGCCGAGCGGAACGCGAGGTGGTTCTCGCTGCGGGCGATCTCGATCTCCTCGTCGCTCCCGTAGAGCCGCCTGATCTGATCGAGTGCCTTGGGCGGAACGATCAGGTCGGCCTGGCCCGACGTCGCTCCGGGCCGAGTCGGGACATCCATCCGCGCCAGCCGATGGCCGTTGGTGGCGACCATCCGCATCCGCTCGGGACGGAGTTCCCAGAGCACCCCGTTCAGAATTGGCCGGCTCTCTTCGGTGCTGGCAGCGAACGCGACGTGCCCGATCAGTTTCTGGAGATCGCCCGAGGAGCACTTCCACCCACCCTCGAACGTAACCGCCGGAAAGGCAGGAAATTCTTCCCGGGGCAGGCCGAGGAGGCGGAACTTGGCCCGGCCGCACTCGATGGTCACCCGCTGCTCCCCGGAGCTGGTGAACCGGATCGGGGCGCTGGGCAGTTCCCGCACGATCTCGACCAGCTTCTTGGCCGGCAGGGTGGCAGCGCCCTCCTGGTCTACCGAGGCCGGCACCGTGGTGCTCACCGCAGTGTCCAGATCGGTTCCCGAGAGCCTGAGTCCGTCCCGACCGGCTTCAACCAGGATGTTGGCCAGCACCGGAAGCGTGGTCTTGGTCGGGATACTGGCCGCGACCGCCACCAGGCCTTCTTGGAGCTGCTCACGTGTGATGGTGAACTTCATCCCGGTCCTCGTCGATGCTGAAAGAATTACTACGATACTATATAAAAGAAACTAGTAGCAGCAGTAGGCGCTCTGGATATGTGGATGCACCCCCCAACTCCAGCGCCTGTCCCGCCTTCCCCGCTGTGCTGTTGTCGACCAGCTGTGGAGCCCGTGGATCCGATCGGGACAAATGCGCGAGCTTTCCGCGCTCCCCACACTCCCCACATTCAATTATCTACTGTGCGGACAACTCCCGACGGGCCACTTCCACGCGCTCCTTGAAGGCCCGATCGCGCGACATCTGACGCTCGACCTTGTTGACGCTGTGGATCACGGTGGAATGGTCGCGCCCACCGAAGGCGTGGCCGATCTCGACCAGCTGCATCTCGAGAATGTCCCGGGCCAGGAACATGGCGATCTGGCGGGGGACGACCAGGCTCTTGATGCGGGCCTTGGAACGGAGCTGGTCGGCCGTCACCCCCCATCCCCGGGCCACCACGTCCTGGATCCGCTCGATCGATGGCAGGCTCCGGATCGGGAGGGCCCCCTCCTCGGCGGAACGGATCTTGTCGGCGAGGGCCTCGCGGGCCAGGCCGATCGAGACTTCCCGGTGCTTGAGGGAGGCGAACAGCAACAGCTTGATGATGCACCCCTCCAGCTCCCGGACGTTGGAACGGACGTGTTCGGCGATGAAGCGGAGCACGTCGTCGGGGATGGTCAGCTCGAGGTGGTCCTGCTCCTGCTTCTTCCGGAGAATGGCGATCCGGTGTTCCAGGTCCGGCTGCCCGATGTCGGCCACCATTCCCCACTCGAACCGGCTGACCAGCCGGGCCTCGAGCCCCGGGATCTCCTTGGGAGGCCGGTCCGAGGTCAGGACGATCTGTTTGTGGGCCTCGTGCAGCGTGTTAAACGTATGGAAGAACTCTTCCTGGGTGGCTTCCTTCCCTTCGAGGAAATGGACGTCGTCCACCAGGAACAGGTCGATCTCGTTGCGGTAGCGCTTGCGCAGTTCCGACATCGTACGGGTGTGGATCCCTTCGATCACCTCGTTGATGAACTGCTCGGCGCTGAGGTAGAGGAGGCGGGTCTCGGGCCGGCGCTCGACCACCGCGTGGGCGATGGCCTGCATCAGGTGCGTCTTGCCCAGCCCGGTGGCCCCATAAATGAAAAGGGGATTGTAGGTTTTTCCGGGGGCCTCGGCTGCGGCGTGGGCCGCCGCGGCCGCCAGCTGGTTGGACTTACCGATGACGAAGGTGTCGAAGGTGTACCGCTCGTTGAGCGGCTGGGTGCTCGCCTTGCCGGGCGTGCCACCCCCTTCCGCCTGGGGACCTACAAAGAAGTCCATCTGGGGCCGGCGTCGCAGATCTTCCTTGACGCGAAACACCACCGACGTCGCCTTACCCAGGACCGGCTCGGCGAGCGTGGAGAGGACTCCACCGTACTTGGTCTCGTTCCACTTGGCGGAGAATTCGTCCGCCGCAGCGACCACGAGCCGGCCTTCCTCCAAAGCGATGGCTTCGGTCGGCTCCAGATATCCGCGGTTTACCTTCTCCGGGACCTGTCGGTAAGCTTCCTCTAGGATCCGCTTCCAGGCTTCTTGTGCGGACAGCTGCATGGTGCTCGACAGCGGTGGGAGATTGGCAAGGGCGCACGATAGTACGGACTGCGTGTGGAAAAGTCAACCTTGACCGTCGTGGCCCCCCGTGGGTAGCTTTGCCCCCTCACGGAACCGGTATCTATAGCAATGCAGCCAACATATCGTCCCCGCAATCGCCGGCGGATCAACAAGCACGGATTCCGGGCCCGGATGGCCACGCGTTGGGGTCGCGCGACGCTGTCGCGTCGCCGGAAGAAGGGCCGCAAGCGTATCGCCATCTCGACGCCCACCAAGCACGCCTGACGGCCTCGGAACGGCTCCCGCGCGGATACCGGCTCGCCCGCCCTGCCGATCTGCGGCGCTGCCTCGAGAAGGGCGTGCGGCGAGGGACGCGGCACTTGGACTTCTTCTGGATTGACAATTCAGTGGGCCATCCTCGGATTGGACTCCTGGTTCCGCGCTTCCAGGCCACCGCGGTGGCCCGCAATCGTTTACGTCGCCGCTTGCGCGAGGTCTGGCGGCGAGAGGTGCGGAGCGGACAGCCGGCACGGGATATGGTGATCCGCGCCAAGCGAGAGGCCTACCGGACTTCCTTCACCACGCTGCGATCGGAAATCCTGTTGTGGCGAGACAGCGTCGCGGCGTCTTGAGTGTGCGTCTCCTTCCATGCAGTGGCTCCTGAAGCTGCCATCCCGATTGGTGAGCCTGATGATTCGCGGGTATCAGCTGATCATCTCCCCGGTGTTGCCGCCCAGTTGCCGGTTCACTCCCTCCTGCTCGCAGTACGCGCTCGAAGCCGTGGCGCGCTACGGCGCACTCAAGGGGACGTGGTTGGGCGGCCGCCGGCTGCTTCGTTGCCATCCGTGGAACCCGGGTGGCTATGACCCCGTGCCCTGATCGGGGCGCGCTTCTGACGACGCGAACGCCGGCGCACGCATAAATGGACCGCCGCTTTCTCCTGGCGATCATCCTGATGATCGTGATCGCCGTGGCTCCGTCGATCATCTTCAAGCAGACGCGTCGGCCACCACCGCCGGTCACCACCGCGGCTCCCGAACAACCGGCTCCTCCAGCCCAGGTTCCCCTCCCGACGCTTGCGCCGACCCAGCATCCGGTGGCGCCGGCCCCGGCCGAAACCGTGCTGGTCACCTCCGATCTCTTCAGCTACGGGTTCAGCACTCGTGGCGCGGAGCTGGTCCAGGCCACGGCCACTCGGTATCGCTCGATGGCGCTCGGCGATCGGGGTCAGCCGGTGCAGCTGGTCGCGGAGGATGGAGGCTGGCTGGGCCTCACGCTGGTGGTGGGGTCCGATACGCTTCGGCTCGATGACTGGACCTTCACGCCTTCGGCGCCGCGGCTCTCGGTCTCGGGCCCCTCCGAGCTTCGGCTGACCGCGCGGCGGGGATCGGTTGACGTAAACCTGCTCTACCGATTCCGTCCCGATGACTATCGAGTCGAGGTGGCCGGCACCGTCAGCGGCATCGGGCCCAACGGGGGCCTGCTCCTGGTCGGATTGGGTTCGGGTCTCCGCCAGACCGAGGCCGACTCAGTGGGAAACCACAACGAGTACGGCGTGGTCACCAAGCAGAGCAAGAGCGAGTTGACGCGCTTCTCCCGCCTGCAACCGGGGCTCCTCACGACGTTCAGCGGGCCGTTCGAGTGGGTGGCCGTCAAATCGAAGTACTTCGTCACCGGGTTACTCGCGCTCGACACCGCGGGGGCCCGAATCAGCGGACTGACCGCCCTGGCGCATCCCAACCCGGCCGGAAAACCGGTGGCCGCCGATATCGTGGTGAGCCTCCCGCTCAACTCGACCGGAACGTTTTCCTACACATTCTACGCCGGGCCGATGGAGCAGCCTCGCCTGGCTCGGCTGGGCCATGAGTTCGACGATGTGAATCCCTATGGTTGGCCCGGATTCCGCACCATCATCCGCCCGGTGGCGGTTGGAGTGCGCTGGCTTCTGGTCTGGATGCACGAGCGGCTCTCCCTCGCCTATGGCGTGGTGCTGATCTTCTTCGGCATCCTGGTGCGCATCATCTTGTGGCCGCTCAATCAGCGAGGCATGCGGGCCGGCCTCAAGATGCAGGCGCTGCAGCCGGAGATGCAGGAGATCCAGGAGAAGTACAAGAACGATCCCCAGCGGCTGCAGCAGGAGGTCATGAACCTCTATAAGAAGCATGGGGCGAATCCGTTCAGCGGGTGCTGGCCCATGCTCCTGCCCTGGCCCGTGCTGCTGGCGTTGTTCTTCGTGTTCCAGAATACCATCGAGCTCCGCGGGCAGTCGTTCCTGTGGCTGCCCGACCTTTCGTTACGGGACCCGCTCTACATCCTGCCGGTGCTGATGGGGATCTCGCTCTTCGCCGTAAGCAAGGTGGGACAGATGGGGATGGAACCCAATCCCCAGATGAAGATGATGCTCTACCTGATGCCCGGCATGATGACGGTGTTGTTCCTGAACTTTGCCTCGGGCCTCAATCTGTACTATTTCATCCAGAACGTGGTCAGTGTCCCGCAGCAGTGGCTGCTCGCGAAGGAGCGGATCCGGCTCCGCCCGCCGCCGGCTCCCAAGGCCGGCCCACCCTCGCGCGCCACGAAGAAGCAGAGCGAGTAGCCGGGGGCTGGAGGATTCTGCCATCCCCATCGCCTTCGATCCCATCGTCGCGCTGGCCACCCCGCCGGGCCGTTCGGCGCTCGCCCTGATCCGGATGAGCGGCGCCGGGGTCTTCGACATCGCGGCGCGGGTCATCCACCCCTTTCGTATCGACGCTCCGCGCCGAAGCTGGTTGGCGGACTTCCACGACTCCGGCGGAGCCCTCATCGACCGCGGCGTCTATGCGATCTTTCCGGAGCCGGCCAGCTACTCGGGTGAGGACCTGGTCGAGATCTGCTGCCACGGTGGGCTGGTCGGGCCCGCTCGCCTGATGGCAGCCCTTCAGGCCGCCGGGGCTCGGCAGGCCCTGCCCGGTGAGTTCACCCGTCGAGCCGTGCTGAACGGCAAGATGGATCTCTTGCAGGCGGAAGCGGTGGCCGATCTGGTGGATGCCACCGCGACCGCGCAGGCCCGCGCCGCCCTGCATCAACTGGACGGCGGTCTCTCTCGACGGCTCCAGCTGCTCCGGGTCGAGTTGATCGACCTCCTTGCTCTCCTGAGCTATGCCATCGACTTCCCCGAAGAAGACGACGGTCCGCTGGACCTCGAGCGAGTATCCGCTCAGCACGGCGTGGTGCTGCAGCAGGTCGACCGCCTGCTGGCGACCGCGCCCATGGGCCAGCGACTCCGCGAGGGTGCGCTCGTGGTCTTGGCGGGCATGCCCAACGCCGGGAAGTCGTCGCTCTTCAATGCGCTGCTGGGAGCCGACCGGGCGCTGGTGACGGAGACCCCAGGGACGACCCGGGACGCGATCGAGGCCGGTGCGGAATTCGATGGCTGGCCGGTGCGATTGGTCGACACCGCCGGCCTGGGCCCCACCGACGACCGCATCGATCGCATGGGCATGGCGATGAGCCGCCGCTACATCGACGCCGCCGACCTGGTACTGCTTTGCGTCGAAGCCAGTCGGCCGGTCGATGCCAGCGACACCGCGCTGGCCGGGGGTCGCGAGATGCTGGTCCTCAGGACCAAGGCCGATCTCGCGCGCCCGGATGACGGGGGCCTGCCGGTCTCGGTCGTCTCCGGCGAGGGCCTCGACCAGGTGAGACGGCTCGGCGCCGAACGCGTGTCGGATGGTCAAGCGGCCGCGGCCGATCTGGAGCCGGCCCTGACCCGCGTGCGTCATCGCGAGGCGCTGACCCGCGCCCGGGAGGCGCTGCTCGAGGCGCAAGCACAATTCCTTCCGAGCGGGGACGTCGTGCTGGCGGCGCATCACGTGCATCAGGCCGCCGCGGCGCTGGACGAGTTGGTGGGGACGGTGGATGTGGAACAGGTGTTCGACCGCGTCTTCGCCAGCTTCTGCATCGGGAAGTAAGACCCATGCGACTCGCCGCCCTCAACGTCTACCCGCTCAAGGGTGCGGCCGGGATCGCGCTCGAAAGCTGGCCGCTATCGGCCCTGGGGTTGGAGTACGACCGGCGATGGATGCTGGTCACGCCCGAAGGAATGTTCCTGACCCAACGGGACTTCCCGAGACTCTGCCTGGTCCGGACCGAGATCGCCCCGCCCGACCTCATCTTGACCGCTCCGGGCCTGTCACCGCTTCAGACCCCGCTCGCTCCCACTCAGGGCGCCAGTCTGCAAGTCGCGGTCTGGCGGGACCGGTGCCAGGCACTGCTGCCCGATCCCGAGGCCGATCGCTGGTGCACCGAAGCGTTGGGGACGGCGTGCCGTCTGGCCTGGATGCCTGAGGCGAGCGCACGAGTGGTAGACCCCCGGTACGACCAGCTCAATCGCCGGGTGGGGTTCGCCGACGCCTTTCCTTTTCTATTGATCGGGACCGCGTCGCTTGAAGAGCTCAACCGGCGCTTGGCCGATCCCCTTCCGATGAATCGGTTTCGGCCCAACCTGGTGGTCGACGGCTCGTCTCCCTTCGGGGAGGATTGCTGGCGGAGGATCCGGGTCGGGGCGGTCGAGTTCGACGTGGTGAAGCCCTGCGCCCGTTGCGTGGTCACCACCACCGATCAAGGCACTGGGCAGCGTGGGCAAGAGCCACTCCGGACTCTGGCCACCTTCAGGCGGGTGGGAACCGAGGTCTATTTCGGCCAGAATCTCATTCACCGTGGCCTGGGTCGGCTGGCGGTGGGGGATCCTGTTGAAGTCTTGGAGGGCGTGGAGGGAAGCGACTGGGATGAAACCAAGCGACCAGTTACGCCACGAAGGAGATGAATTGAGGTAGGCCGGATACGGCTCATTGGGGCCTCAACTCCTCCTAGCAACACGCCGTCACAATGGGTCCGCCGCCGTCGCGGTGGTTCTTGGCTTCAGGTCCCTCCGATCTTCGGCCATTCCTCCGCTGAGCCTTCAGGCAGGTACTTGCAGTTTGGGCATTGCTTGAAAGTCAGGAGCCATTCTATCACCTCCAGCGCTCCGACGTGTACGAATGAGTGCCAGAAGAAAGAGTATTGGCACCGAGGACACTTAAGGAAAGTCGCGGCGACTATGCCAGCGAGAAAAAAGAGCAGTATTGCGCTATAAAGAACCAAGAAAGCTGGTTGCAATCCGATCGCATCGGCGACGGCTTGATGAAGCAGCGCCACCCCGAATGTCGAGGCGCACACTGCAAACCACAAATTGAGCTTCCAGGACTGTCCAGTTGCCTTCACGAACGTCACGATAGGATTGCCCTCAAATGCACTTGGAACTCCATCGGGATAATCGCCCAAGCCGCAAGAACGTGCTGCAGTGATTACTGCTCCGGGCGACTGAACTAGTGGACAGCGACTAGGCCTTCGTGGTCGCCTCGAGCGCCGCCTTCTTGTGACTCCCGTCGCAGAACGGCTTGTTCCCCGAACGGCCGCAGCCGCAGAACTTGACGACCCCCGGCTGCTTGAACGGCGGGATGGGGAGCTCGTTGCCCTGGAGGTCTCGCACGATGACCGGCGCCGGTATCACGATGGTCCCGTGGGGCTTGACCGTGATTACGATGGGACTGGCAGGTGGGTGATCCGGGGCCTTGGCCGGTAGCTGATCGCTCATGGGGATAATGTAACCCCGGCGACCCAGGCCCCGGTGCGATCAGGCGGTCTGAATCCGGCGGGCCAGCTCCTCGGCCACTCGGAACTCCTCGACGCTGGCCCGCAGAGCCGCAGCGATTCCCCGCTCCTCGACCAGCGCCTCGCTCATCCGATACCCCAGGTAGTAACCCGAGCGTTCAGGCAGAACCCGCCCCCCCACCAACCGCGCCGCCGGGCTCATCCCGTCGGACAAGTAGCGCAACCGGAGACCCAGGGCGGTACGGTCCAGCTCGGTTTCGACCGCCCGGCGCAGGAACGCCTCCAGCTCGCGGAGTCGGTGGAATTGCCGGCGACTGTAACCGAAGTAGTGGTGGGCATCGAATCCGGGAGCCACGCCCTTGGCGGCATGTACCGCCAGCCCTTCATTGATGATGTGCTCCCTGAGCGTGATGCGGCTGCCGGTAAGCCAGAAATCGTAATTCCCGCCGTTGTCCTCGATCCGCTGCCTGAAGGCGCTGGCGCTCGCCGGCGAGATGTAGCGAACCGTGTGGGCCAGCTCGTGCCCGACCCAAGGGGGGATCAGGTCCGGCGACAAGCCGAGGCCGAACGTCTCGGGATTGGCACGTCCGGTGAAGTGTTCCAGGCAGATGAAGATGGCTCCCCGCCCCTGGATGACCAGCTCACCCGCATTGGCTGCCCCCATCCCGATCATGAGGTAGCAGTCCGTGGGGCGATCGACCTTGAGGACATCCTCTGCGGCTGAAATCGCGTCCGCGACCAGTTGGGCCGGGTCCTTGGCCTCCAGTACCGCTGCCAGATCGCTTCGATCCGCGCGCAGAGCAGCCTCGATGATCGCCGCCGCCGGCGGGCTATCGAGGTCTACGACGTAGTTGTGCCAGTACGCGGTCAGGAACGGCTGGTGGCTTTCGATGTAGCGGTGGAAGGCGGCGACACGATCAGCGGAGCGGAGAACGGCGAGGAAGTCTGGGACCAGGTTGATCAGCACGCGCCACAATATTGGGACGGGTCTCGCGGCGCAAGCGGGCTTGACAGCGCGCGCACCAGTGTTGCGAGCAGCGAGGAGCCTCGAGCTGGCGACTCCTCGCCGGCGACGGCGCCTAGGCCAGGGGAGCGGGCCGAGGCTGGAGGGCGATGAGCTCGGGCTGTGCCTCCTTCGAAGCCCTGAAGGCGAGGCCGGGGTCGTGGTACAAGCCGCCATCGGGCAGGAATTCGAAGAGCGGCCCCAGCTCCTGTTGGATCAGGGAGGTATAGAACCGGGGAACCGTCCGGGTCTCGCCCTCCATGAACGGGAGCACCTCGCGGTCCTGGTCGAGCCGCTGTCTCATGGCGGTATGGTAGCGAATCCTGCCGAACCCCTCCGAGGAAATCCCTCGCACGACGTTCATCCATTTTGGAATAGCCGTGCGGTTCGCCGCCAACCGGCGTCCGATCGCCCGCCAGGAGAAAGAGTAAGCGGTCAGGTCGGAGATCCGGTCGTAGAATTCGCGCCATCCATAGTTCTTGGGCCGGATGTTCATCGCCTGGTTGTTGTTGAGCAGGTGGAAGGGGAAGGGGATCAGCCGTCCCTCCTGCTGATACCGGGCGTTGATCGGCGCGGCCTGTCCGAAGGCCGAGAGCAGAGAATAGGCGGGGAAGGCGCCCGGGGTCAGGTCGATGAACCGCTTGGTCAGCTCGAACGGGTCGGCTCCCTGATCGGAATCCAGCCCCAGGACGAAATTGGTCTGAACGTAGGGGACGTAACGCATGATCAGGTTCACGTGCTCCGAGACCTGCGTCACCTTGTCCATGCCGGTGCGCCGGGTCTTGGACTTGTTCCCCATGTCGTACCAGGACTCGATGCCCGGCAGGATCGCCTGGAAGCCGGCCTTCTGCAGCCGCTTGAGGTGTGGCTCGGACAAAAGGGAGAGGCTGCTCTCCGCGATGTGCCGGATCCGGACCGTCGGGTCCGCTGCCTCGATCGCTTCCATGTAGTCGTCGAAGCGGACCCCGAAGTTGGGATCGTGCCAGCCGACGATGGGCCGTGAGAACTTGGTCAACAGGAAGCTGAGATCGTTCTTCAGCTGGGTGAAGCCGAGCGGCTGGTAATCGACGGTGGAATCGATGCAGAAGCTGCAGGTGTACGGGCAGCCCAGGCTGCCGATCATCGGCACGATTTTGATGGTCGGGGCCTTCGCGAGCGTGGGTTCGATGAACTTCCAGCGCTCCTGGAGGCCCGGCAGCTCGCCCGGCTGCTGTGCCGCCGACAATTCGCGTCCCAGCTGACGCCGCGGCGCGCACTCCTCCAGCACCTCCGCAATCACGTTCTGGTCCGTGAATCCCAGCACGTAGTCGAAATATCGGCTGGCATCCCCGGGGTAGCACCGGGCGTGCGGCCCGCCGATGACCGTGACCGCCCCGCGCTGCCGGTACAAGGCGCTCAGCGCGTACGCGAGTTGAGCCGATTGGGTGAACGCGCCGATGAAGACCACGTCGACGTCGGTGGGCAACTCCTCCAGCAGGTTCTCGACGCCGGTGTAGCAGACGAACCGGACCTCATGCCCGAGGCGCTCGCACCAAACCGCCACTACCTGCGGCATGATGCTGGCGAGGTTGGGACTCATGACCCGGCCGTAGATGGTCCGGTTGGGTACCTTGTTGGTTACGAGATCAATAATGCCGATGCGGAGCCGGCGAGTAGGCAAGGACGCTCCGGGGATGAGTGTGAGCCGGCCCTGAACTACGGGGGAAAGCCCGACCCACGCGTCGAGCAGTGGTCAAGGGGATGACCGGGCCGGGTTTGCTAGGTCGAAGCTTGGAGGGGTGGACGGCTAACCGCAAGGGCGGGCCGCCCTCGTTCATGAAGACCCTGCCCGCTAGTTCACTTCACGCTGCTTCCGCTTGGAGACCTCGTCGAGGAACCGCCGCTCCTCCGCCGTCAGGCTCCCGATCCCGTGGGCGCTGATCTTGTCCAGCACCCGATCCACCTCCGCCGCCACCGGGTCCCCGCCCGATCGAGGCAAGGTTCTCAGCGAAGCCGGAGTGTGGGACTGCCCTTCCCGGGTCCCCGACTGTACGGCAACCGACTCCAGGCGGGCGCGGACCGGGGCCCGCCGCTCGGAGAGACGCTGGAATCGGAAGAACAGGTACCCGAACAGGAGGCCACCGAGGTGGGCCAGGTGGGCCACCCCATCATCTGGGCGCCAGACCGCGAAGAAGGTGTTGAGGGCCGCCAGCGCGATGACCAGCGTGCGGGCCCGGATTGGAATCGGGACCGGAAAGACGATGATCTCTTCATCCGGCCAGAGCATCGCGAAGGCCAGCGCTACCCCGAGGATAGCTCCGGAGGCCCCCACGAAGGGCGCCGTGGTGACCTGAACCGCCGCGAGCATCAGCGAGAAAACCGCCGCCCCGATCCCGCAATAGAAATAGTAGAGGGTGAACTTGCGGGATCCCCAACGCGCTTCTACTGGCGTCCCGAACACGTACAGGGCGAGCATGTTGGTGGCCAGGTGAAGCAGGCCGCCGTGCACGAAGAAGTAGGTGACGAACGTCCAGGGATAGCGAAAGGCGGTATCGGGCGAGAACCGGAGAAGCTCCTCCACGCGCGCGGAGGTGAGGACGGTGGACATGAGCAGTTGCACCACCGCATTGGCGGCGATCAGCCGACCCACAACAGGGGTCAATCGGGGGAACATCGGGGTGCTCATGACGCGCTATTCCTCAACTTCATCTAACCTAACGACTTGGGATTTGTTCCGCGGCTCCTCTCCCCAGGGCGCTTCGGCAGATCCGGTCACAGACTTCCGCAAAGTCGATGCCCGCCGCCCGGGCTGCCTGGGGTAGCAGGCTGGTAGCTGTAAGCCCAGGGAGGGTGTTCGCCTCGAGGCAGAAGCAATCTCCCTTCGGGGACAGCCGAAAATCCACCCTGGAGTATGAGCCCAGCTTCAGGGACTGGTGGGCCAGGAGCCCGAGCCGCGCAGACTCCGCCGCGGTGCTCTTCGGCAGATCGGCGGGAAAGATCTCCTCGGACATTCCGGGCGTGTATTTGCACTCGTAGTCGAAGATCTCGTGCCGTGGAATGATCTCCCCAACCGGCAGGGCCTTGCCGTCCAACACCGAAACCGTGAGCTCGCGGCCGGGAATGAAGGCCTCGATCATGACCTCGTCATCGAACTTCGCCGCCAGGCTGACCGCCGGGTCGAAGTCCTGTGCCTGCTTGACGACGGTGAGCCCCACCGTGGACCCCTGCTTGGACGGCTTTACTACCACCGGCCACTGGAGCCGCCGCCCCACCTCTGCCGCCGTCACCGGTGCCATCATCCAATCGGGCGTCGGCACCCCAGCGAGACGAAACAGGCGTTTGGACAAGTCCTTGTCCATCCCCAGCCCGCTGGCCAGGGGTCCACTTCCGGTGTAGGGGACTCCAAGGGTCTCGAGGATCGCCTGCACGGTGCCGTCCTCGCCCCGGCCGCCGTGGAGCGCCAGGAAGAGCACATCGGCCTCCCGTACCTCCGGCAAGCGACCCATCTCGCTGAGCAGAAATTGCCGCTCCAGCTCGTCCAGCGCCGCGGTGGTCGGCGGCTGAGTGCCGACCTTTACCCCCAGGGAGTCTTCCTCCTGAGACGAAAGCGCGCCCCGGATGGTGTCGACTACCCTGACTTCATGCCCGGACTGGCGGAGCGCCGCCAGGACTTGCCGAGCCGACGCCAGGGCGACGTCGCGCTCGGCGGAGGCTCCCCCGGTCAGAATCGTGACGCGCATCTTGGGCTATCTGGTTCCGATCAATTGCTGCAAGACGTCGTATCGGCTGACGATACCCACCAGTTTCCCATCCTTCTGGACCAGGGCGGCGGGGCTCTCCCTGGTGAGGATCGGGGCCAGTCGCTCGGTGGGGAGCTGGGCATCCACCACCGGGAGTGGCGGGTCCATCACTTCGCGGACCGGGCGGTCGAGGAGCGACGGCTGGCCTAGTGCCCTGGTCATGAGCACCCCCTCGATCAACACGCCCACCGCCTTTCCATCCTCTACTACTGGGATCTGGCTTACGTCCCAGGTGCTCATCAGGTTCAGGGCCTGACGTACCGCTGCTGCCGGTGCCACGCTCACCAGCGCGGGGGCGGTGGCAGGACGCCGGGCCAGGAGCTGCTCAACTGTGACCCGCGGCGGCTCCAGCATCTGGTTCTCCTGCATCCACTCGTCGTTGAACAGCTTCGACAGGTAGCGCTCGCCGGTGTCGGCGAGAATCGTCACTACGCAGCCCTTGGGGTCATCCAGTTCGCGCGCCAGTTCCAGCGCGATCACCACGTTGAGCCCTGTGGACCCTCCCACCAGCAGCCCCTCCTCCCTGGCCAGACGACGGGCCATGACCAAGGCATCGCGATCCGGTACCTGCCGGAACTGGTCGATGTAGTCGAACCAGAGCGTAGTGGGGATCTTGTCTCCGCCGATACCCTCCACCTTGTAGGGGTGCCCCTCTCCGATCGACTTGGTCTTTGCGTAGCCGGTATAGAGCGACCCCACCGGGTCGCCCGCGATGACCCGGATGCGGGGATTCTTCTCCTTCAGGTACTTCCCCGCCCCGCTCACAGTCCCGCCGGTGCCGGCCCCGGCCACGAAGTGGGTCACCTTTCCTTCGGTCTGCTCCCAGATCTCGGGTCCGGTGGTCGCATAGTGGGCCTCCGGGTTCACGGCGTTGTAGAACTGGTTGGCCAGCACCGCGCCCGGAGTCTCCTTCACGATCTGCTTGGCCTTGACCACGTAATTATCGGGGTGATCGGGCGGTACCGCTGTGGGCGTGATCACGACTTCGGCCCCGTACGCCTTGAGCAGGCGGACCTTCTCCTGCGACATCTTGTCCGGCATGGTGAAGACGCAGCGGTACCCCTTAAGGGCGGCAGCGATCGCCAGGCCGACTCCGGTGTTTCCCGAGGTCCCTTCGACGACGGTCCCGCCCGGCTTGAGGTCTCCGCGTCGCTCCGCGTCCTCGATGATGGCGAGGCCGATCCGGTCCTTCACCGACCCGCCCGGGTTGACGTACTCTGCCTTTCCATAGACGGGGGTCCGAATCCCGGCACCGACCCGGGCCAGCCGGATCAGCGGCGTCCAGCCGATGGTTGCCAGGACCGAGTCGTAGGGGCGTAGATGTGGCGGGGTCATGGTGTCGTTCCGGCGCGCGGCGGATGGCGGAAATGTACCGGCTGGAGGAAGGTGGCTGCCACCGCCGCGCCGTTGTGCTGGGCCGGCGCAAACCTGAGCTGAGGAGCAGCAAGCAGGGCGGCGGAATCGAGAGCCGGGTAGCCGGAGGATTCCGCCACCTTGGTCGATTCCGGGACTACCCTGCCTTCTTCGTCGGTATGGAGTCGAAGGACCACGTTCCCCTCGATCCCCTGTTCGAAGAGCGCTGGCGGGTACTCGACCGGCGTCTCGGCGTTGATAGCGACTGGTGTGTCATCGTGTCGGTCCGGCGGCGGTGTATCGGCGGGCAGGACCATCTTCCGATCCCTGGGGCCGCAGGCTGCCCCGGCCAGGGCCGCGAGGAGCGCCAGGCGGGAGCAGTGCCTCCGGATCACCCGCCCCGCTCCGCGCGGCGCTTCCACTCCGCCAATCGGTTAAGCGCCTCCAGCGGCGTGAGACGCTCGACGTCCAGGCTCTTGAGCTCTTCCACCACGGGATGGCTGGCCTCCGAGAACAGCGCCAGCTGCCCCGGGTCCGGCGTGGCCGCCGTGCCGGGGACCATGCGGTGCTCTCCCTCCAACCGCTGCAGGATCTCACCGGCACGGCGGACTACCGGCTCGGGGAGTCCAGCCATCTGGCCGACGTGGATGCCGTAGGAACGGTCGGTGCCACCCGGACGAAGCCGGTGGAGGAAGACGACGGTCCCGCCTGACTCCTCGACCGCCACATTGAAGTTGCGGGCGTGCTCCAGCCGCTCGGGGAGTTGCGTCAGCTCGTGATAATGGGTCGCGAACATCGTCTTGCACCCGACCTGGTCGTGGAGATACTCGGTCACCGCCCAGGCGATCGCCACGCCGTCGTAGGTCGAGGTCCCCCGCCCGATTTCGTCCAGCAACACCAGGCTCCGGGCGGTTGCGTTGTGAAGAATGGCGCTGGTCTCGCTCATCTCCACCATGAACGTCGACTGGCCCTGCGCCAGGTTGTCGCTGGCGCCCACGCGGGTGAACAGCCGGTCCACCACGCCAATGCGGGCCCGCGCAGCCGGAACGAAGCTCCCCATCTGCGCCAGCAGGACGCACAGTCCGATCTGCCGGAGAATGGTGGACTTGCCGGCCATGTTGGGGCCGGTCAGCAGCTGCACTCGCTGCGCCGGGTCGAAGCAAACGTCGTTGGGAATGAACGCTTCTCGTGCCATCAGGCGTTCGATCACTGGATGCCGGCAGCCCTCTAGCTCCAGCTCGAATCCCTCTTCCACGACTGGCCGGACGTAACGTCCCCGGATGGCTGCCTCCGCCAACCCCGCCCACACGTCCAGGCGAGCCAGGGCTCTCGCCGTCTGCTGGATCCGAGGGGTCGCGACCCCGGCCTCCGCGCGCACCGCGTTGAACAGTGCCGCCTCCCGTTCGAGGATCCCCTCCTCGGCTCCCAGCACCTTGGCCTCGTACGCCTTGAGCTCGGGCGTCACGTACCGCTCGGCGCTCGCCAGCGTCTGCCGGCGCTCGTAGTCCGCCGGCACCTTGCCGCTGTGGGTATGGGTGACTTCGAGGTAGTACCCGAAGACCTTGTTGTAGCCAACCTTCAGCGACGGGATGCCGGTCCGCTGGCGCTCGCGCTCCTGGAGCCCGGCGATATACTGACGCCCGCCGTCCCGGAGTCCTCGGAGCTCATCCAGTTCGCGATCGTAGCCGGGGCGAATCACGCCCCCGTCGGCCAGCACCGCGGGTGGATGATCAGCCAGGGACCGCTGGAACAGGAGCCCCAGGTCGCTGAGCACGTCGAACTCGTCGATGACCGCTGCCAGGGCCACGCTGGTTTCGCGGCCTGCGAGGCTGCTCAGCGCCTCCAGTACGTCCGGCAACCGAGCCACCGAATCGCGGAGCGCCCCCAGCTCCCGGGGCGTCGCGCGCCCGGCTGCGGCCCGCCCGGCCAACCGCTCGAGATCGCGTACTCCCTCCAACGCATCCCGAATCCGGGCGCGGCCCCGGGAGTCGTCGGCCAGCGCGGCGACGGCGTCCAGCCGCTGGTTGATCTCCGCAGGGCTCCGCAGCGGAGAAAGCACCCAGCGCCGAAGCACTCGAGCGCCCATCGGGGTCACGGTGTGGTCGATCGCCTCGAGCAGCGTGGCCCCGCGATCCGCGCCTCCCCGCAGCGGCTCGATCAATTCCAGATTGCGGCGGGTCATCTCGTCGAGCCAGAGGAACGCTTCACCCCGACGAATGGCCGGCCGCGACAGTTGGGGAAGTCCTCCGGGCTGGAGCTCCGACAAGTAGCGGAGGAGCGCTCCAGCGGCGGCGATCGCGGCCCGATCGCCGGCACTGACGCCCAGGCCATCGAGGGAGGCGAGTCCGAAGCGCCGGGCCAGGTCTTCCTCGGCCAGACGGGGATCGAACTCCCAGGCCGGGCGCGTGGTGCGAGCGACCCCGTCGAGCGAGGCCACGTCTCCGTCGGTCTCGGGCACGACCACTTCGGCCGGCCCCAGCCGCCGCAGCGCCTCGTCCAGTTCCCCGACCGGTACCGTTTCCAGGAAGAATTCCCCGGTGCTGAGGTCGATCGCCGCCAACCCGCCCTGATCCGCCGTCTGCCACCGCGCGGCCAGGAAATTGTTCCTGGGCCCGGAGAGACAACCTTCGTCGAGAATGGCGCCCGGTGTGATGGTCTCGATCACCTCTCGCTGTACCAGCCCCTTGGCCAGTCGTGGATCCTCGACCTGTTCGCAAATGGCGACCCGATGGCCGGCGCCGACCAGACGCCGCAAATATTCGGTGGCTGCGCGCACCGGTACGCCGGCGAGAGGGACCCCGTCACCGCGAGAGGTGAGCGTGATGTTGAGGAGCCGAGAGGCCAGCTGGGCGTCCTCGAAGAACATCTCGTAGAAGTCGCCCATTCGGAAGAACAGAATCGCGTCCCGATGCCGCGACTTGATCTCCCGATATTGCTGCAGGAGTGGAGTGTTGTTCGGGTCCGCCACGCGCGTGGTCACGATTCCGGGACCACGTAGGGACCGCCTCCCATCTTGGCCTTGATCTTCGCCGCCAGTTTGTCGGCGTCGGCCCGCTGGGCAAAGTGTCCGACCCGGACCCGGTACACGCCGTCACCTTGCGCGACGTGCGGCTCGAAGCCGGCGGCGCGCAGATCGGCGGCCAACTTGTCGGCGGCCGGCTTGGTCTTCACCGCCCCGACTTGAACGCTGAAGCCGGCTTGGGTCGCGGCGGGTGCGGTGGTCTTGGGCTTGGTGGTCGCGGTGTCGGTCTTCGTGCTCTCCGCGGTCTGCGCCAGATTGGCGCACCGGCCGCGGTAGTACGAGAGCTGGTTCTGGAGCTCGACGTTGTCGCCCACCTGGGCCAGGCCTTCGTTGAGCCACCGGCAGGCGTCCGCCGGTTTCTTGAGATCGAAGTAGGCTCGAGCGCCCCAATACGCCGCATAGGGCATCAAAGAGCTGGCCGGATAGTCGGAGCGAATCCGCTCGACGTTCTTGACCGTGCCGGACGGGTTGGCCTCGGCATAATCCTGCATGGCCAGGCGCAGCAGCGCGTCGTCCGCCCAGGCGGAGGTCGCGTATTCGACCGCGATCCGCTGGTACAGCCGCCGTCGCTCGTCAATGGTCTTCGCGAGCAGGCCCTGGGTATAGAGAATCTCGGGGTACAACGTGTCGGTCGGAGCGGTCGCGGTGAGGAGGCGGGAAACCACGGCCCGGGCCGAGTCCCCCTGTCCATCCTGAGCCAGTCGAATCGCCTCGACCAGGCGAGGGTCGTTTTGCGCCGCCGCTCTTTCCGCCGTGATCGCCAGGGCGGCCATCGCGAGCATGATCGTTGTAAACCGCATCAGGCTGCCTCGCGCCGAACTTGGTCCAGCTGGAGAATCAGGTCGAGCAGGATCGACCGCTCTTCCGAGACCCGGGTGTTCTTCAAGGCCTGGTCGGCGGCCAGCACTGAAGCGATGGCTCGGCTGATCCCGGATGGTGACCAGGCCGCTGCCCACCCTGCCCACCGTCCAGCCTCGGCGCTCCAGCCAATATCCTTGAGCCAATAGGGGCGTCGGCGAGCGAGGGTGGCCGCGAGTTCGGACGCCAGCGCCTTCTCACGCTTGCCCCGATCGTAATGGCTCCGCGCCAGACTCACGCCGACCAGGCTGCTGCCGATTACCGTCGCCATCCTTACGGGGGTGACTCCAGTCTGGCCCAGCACCACGTCGGTCAGCTCCAGCGCCTCGACAGTCTGACCGCCGAGCACCGCGTCCCGCCAATCGTAGAGCGTCTCGCCTCGGCGCACGCCGACCAGCTGCCCGACCCGCTCGATCGTGATCGGCCCCTGATCCGGCAGCGCCGACAGCTTCGTCAACTCCGAGTCGATGGTGCCCAGGTCGTGGCCGGTCGCCTTGGCCAGATGCTCTGCCGCCCCATCCTCAAAGGAAACCCCCAGCCGTCTCGCGCGCCCCACCAGCCACTCCACCACCTGGTCCGGGGGGAGCGGCGAGCAGGAGACTGCCAGGGTTGACCCCGCGAGCGCGGGATCGGACGCCTCTTCCCCAGGACCCTGCTGGAGGATGAGGACGGTATCGGCTATGGGTCGCTGGAGGTACCGCTGAAGAATGACGCCGGTCTTGGCGTTGAGCGACTCGATGTCGCGGAGGACCACGACCCGTCGTGCCGCCATCATCGGCAGGCTGTGAAGTGAGGTCTCGAGAGCTTCGGGATCCAGCTGGGGAGCGAGGTGTTGCTCGAAGTTGAAGTCGCGGGTGCCTGGGTCCAGAGCCCGCTCGACGATGGCGGCCGCGATCTCGCCCTTCAGGACTTCCTCTGGACCGCAGAGATAGTAGACAGGCCTGATCTCCCCCCGATCCAGGGACCGGCGCGCCTCTTCGTAACTCTGGGTTGCCATGGGGGAATTCTACCGCTGACACCCCGAGTGGTGAAAGCGGTTCCCCGGGAAATTAGGGCCCGGGAACGAACGCTACGAAGGGAATTCCCGCGGTTGCCACCGGCCGGGCTACCGAGGGAGGGTCGACCTGGGCGGCGGCGGTGGAAACCATGGCGGGCCGGCGCGATGCGAACACCGCGAGTGCCAGGAGCAGCACCGCCATCGCGGAGGCGACCACGGGGGAGACGTGGGGTCGGAAGGACTCCTCGACGTCCTCCCCGCTGGCGAGGCGGGCGTCCAGCCGCTCGACGAAGTCGTCCGAGGGGAGGATGACCTCGCGCCTCAGCGCGTCCACCCCTCTTCGGACGGCCTGATCGTGGGCTTCACAGGCAGCGCAGACCGCCAGGTGGGCTTCCATCGCAGCCGTCAGGCGGGGGTTGGCCCCGTCGCGGTACGCCGAGTACAGAAGAAGGAAATCCTTACACGTCATATGCTTGGCCTAGCACGGGTTACCCTCTATCTAAAGAATAACCCAAAGCGGCCAAAAAGTGCCATCCGGAAGGGTACTGCGGGGTCAGTCCAGCCGTGGGGCGATCAACTCGGCGAAGCTCTGCCGGGCCCGGTTCAGGCGGCTCTTCACCGTCCCGATATTACAGCCCGCGATCTCGGCGATCTCCTCATAACTCTTGCCCTCCAACTCCCGGAGCACGAAGACCTCACGATGGTGCTGAGCCAGCCTGCCGACCGTCTCATCGACCAGCTCTCGAAGTTGATGGGCCGCATAAACCCGGTCGGGACGGGTGCTGGAATCCTCGAAGTCGACCGGTCTTCGATCCCCCTGCCATCGCTGGCGGATCACCTGGAAAAAGACCAGCGGGCTCCGTCGCCGATTGCGGAGCTCGTTCTTGGCCAGATTGGATGCGATGGTGTACAGCCAGGTCGAGAACTTACGGGAGGGATCGTAGCGGTGGAGGTGACGATGGACCCGGATAAACGCTTCCTGGACCAGGTCTTCTGCCCGTTCCCGGTCCCCCACCATGCGGTACACGAAGTTGAGCAGGCGCGTCTGGTACCGAAGCACCAGTTGCCCGAACGCGTGCGGATCGCCGGCCAGGTGGGCGGCGACCAGCGCCGAAGACTCGGGCGGCCGCTGCGTACTGCGTGCCGGCAGTCCGTCTTCTGAATCCGACCAAATGGGGCGATGCGTGAGTGTCGCCACGCTTACTCCCGGCTCTCAGTTGGAGCCGTTCGAGCATCGGTCGCTCGTTGCCCCCTCCCAGGCCACTCCCTCATCTGCACGCGGAGTATACCGCTTCCGCCAGGACCGTTCAATCCGGTCTCACGAAACTTCGCACGTACAGGAGCGCCACCACCGTCTTGCCGTCTACGATCTCCCCGCTCCTGACCATCGCCATCGTCCTGGACCAGGCCAGGGAGTGCCACTCGAGAAATTCATCCGGTTCCCGCCGGTGGTCGCCTTCGGTGAGGCCGCTCGCGAGAAACAGGTGAATGCGTTCGTCGGTAAAACCTGGCGTGGTGAAGATCGTGGTCAGCCGGACCATCTGGCCGGCGCGAAAGCCCGTCTCCTCGGCCAGCTCACGATGCGCGCACGCCTCCGGCGTCTCTCCTGGATCGAGGCGACCGGCGGGAATTTCCCAAACCGCCCCTTCGGCCGCGTGTCGGAACTGCTTGATCAGCACCACCCGAGGATCCGTCGCCGTCACAGGGTCGAGCATCGGGACAACGGCGGCGGCACCAGGATGCCTCACCATCTCCAACTGGCCTGTTGAGCCGTCGGGGAACCGGACCGTGTCGAGATCGAGACTGATGATGCGGCCCTGGTAGCGACGAGTCGTGGAGACGAGAGCCATGGCGATGGACCCCCAACTTGCCGAGGCCGGTCGCGGCGCACAAGGCATAGGGAAACCATGCTCCTGCTGACCGCATAATTGCATAGGGAGCGCTCACTTCACCGTCTTGAGCACCGCTCCCAGGGCAGCTACGGCGTCTTCCAGCTGCCGGTCCGAGAGGTAAGGTGCGGGTCCTAATCGCAGCCACTCCCCGCGGTAGTCGGTCAGGACCTGGGCTTCCCTGAGTTTCTGTCCCAGCAGGGCGGCCATTGGCGAACGGAGCGCCAGGAATCCCCCTACCTGGGCTAAGGGCGTTTCACGGTCGCGCTCTACGACCCGCGGATCCGGATCCAGCCCATCGAACATCCGGACCAACACGCCAAGCTGATGCTGGCTCACTTGCCTCAGAAACGACGGCGACAGATCCTGGCCCTCGAAGAACGCGAAGACCCGGGCGGCGCGGTAATGACTGGTCGGGTCATAGGTGGCACCGGCGAATCGCTCGGCGTCTTCCGGATACCAGACCGTTCCGTCAGCCGTGCCCTCCGCCAGCGCAGAGAACTCCGCGAACCATCCGGTGACCACCGGTCGCACTCGGCAGCCCGGCGGAATCCGGAGAAAGCAGTTCCCTTCCCCCAGCTGGCAGTACTTGTATCCGCCGCCCACCACGAAGGCCGACCCCAGTCGCTGATCGGCCAGTGAAAAGGGGACCACGTTGAGCGCGTGGTACACATCGACCAACAGTTCCGCCCCGACCTCCTGGCATCGGCGGAGCACGCTGTCGAGGCCCGGGACGATACGACCGGTCTCGAACAGTACGGCCGAAACCAGGACCGCTGCGGTGCGATCGTCGGTGACCTGACTCAGGCGAGGCGCCAGGCTCTCGACTGGGTCCGCCGGGACCCGAATTAGCTCGATGCCTTCTTCCGACAGCCGGCTCAACTGTCGCCGGAGGGTGTGGAACTCACCGTCGGTGGTGATTAGTCGCCGGCGTTGCCGGAGAGGAAGCGCCGATAGGAACCGTACCACCAGTTCGTGCGTGCTGCTGCCTAGTGCGATGCGGTCCGCGTCGTCTCCCAGCAGGCTCGCGAACCCCTTCTTGACCTGCTTTGCCCGCTGGAAGGCGAGATCCCATTTCTCGTCCAGCCAGGCGGCGGCATCCGACCAGGCTTCCAGCTGGCCCTCCATCGCGCAGTCGGGCCAGGCTTGATGCGAGTGACCGGTAAGAAGCGCGCGGTCCGCTACTCGAAACCGCTGGTAATGCGCGGCCAGCGCATTGGGACTGGCCGCCAGCGCAGCCAGGTTCATGGATTCAGAAGTCGGTTCGGATGGCCCACAGATCCGGGAAAACAGGGTGGAGGAGGGTGCTCTGCAGGTACTCCGCCCCGGAGGATCCGCCGGTGCCCGGTTTGGTGCCGATGGTACGCTGCACCATCTTGAGGTGGCGATAGCGCCACTCTTGAACGCCTTCGTCCAGGTCCACCAGCCGCTCGCAGAGTTGAGCCAGGAGGGGCGAGGACCGGTAGATCCCGATCAGGGTCTCCTGAACGGCACGGGATGGTTGAGCCGGACTGGTAAGGTCCCGGGTGAGGAGGTCCTGGGGAACGGGGTGCCCCGCGCGGGCCAGATAATGAAGAAAAGTGTCCCACAGCGTGGGCCGCCGGTACCGGCTCTCCAGGTCAACCCGGGCGGGCGATCCCGACTCAAACCGATTGACCGCCCCCTGGGACTTGAGACCCAGGACGAACTCCAGGGCGCGAAACTGGTGGGACTGGAAACCGCTCCCGGACTCGAGCCGGTCCCGGAAGGAGAGAAAATCCAGCGGCGTCATGGTCTCCAAGACATCCAGCTGAGAGACCAGCACCTTGAGGACGGTGAGAACGCGCTTTAGGGTATGGAGGGCCGGGGGCAAGGCATCCCGGTCCAGCAGGGCCTGGAGGTGATCCAGCTCGTGCAGGATCGCCTTGAACCAGAGCTCGTAGACTTGGTGAACGACGATGAACAGCAGCTCGTCATGCTCGGGCCCGTCCGAGAGGGGGCGCTGGAGCTTGAGGAGCTCGTCCAGCTGGAGATAGCCGGCGTAGGTGCGGGCCATTGTGGTCGCCGGTGAGAAGTGGGAGATTGGTCGGCCCACGGTAACCTTCGCCGCCGGAGTTGGCAACGTCCGTGGTGGGCTCGCGCATCCATTGGCGAGAGACTCGTTGCCGTGAGGGTTGAGCCAGGAGAGGCGCCATGCCCGAACCGGCCCGCCGTCCGCGCTGGTTGGTCCTGCTCGAACAGAACATCCTCGTTCGGCTCGCTACCTACTACATCCTGGTGGCGGCCACCCTCTGGGCGTTGTGGTTGATGGCCCCGGACAACGTGCGCACCATCCTCTCGACGTCCTTGAGTGAGCTGCGCAGCACGTCCCTCAGCGCCGGCCTCGAGGACACCTTCCGGAGCAGCGGGAAGCCCCGGGTCGACCCCGCCGCTTTGATCTCCGCCTATCCGAGCGTCACCACTGCGATGGCGGTAATCGGCGCCTTTCTGCTCGTGCTTCCGGTCGCCTGGGTGTACATGTTCACCCGCCAGAAGCGCGGCTACAGCCCCTCGCTGGCCCAGAGCCTGATCCTTCTGCCGATTTCAGTGGCCGGCGTGGTCGTGTTGGTGAAGAACAGCCTGGCGCTGGCGTTCAGCCTGGCGGGAATCGTGGCCGCGGTGCGGTTCCGCAATACGCTCGAGGACAGCCGGGACGCCGTGTTCATCTTCGCGGTCACCGGCCTGGGACTCGCGGCCGCCGTCCACGTCGACGTAGCCATCGTCTTCTCGCTCCTCTTCAACGCCATCGTCCTCGCGATGTGGCATTACGATTTTGCCCTGACCCCGCCCCGCCTGGAGGCGGACCGGGCCGAGCGGCATTTGGAGCGCGCCATGGCCGTGGCCAATCGAACCAGCCAGTTCGTGGCCCGGGTCGATCAGGAGATCCTGGAAGCCTTGGCCCCGGAGCAGCTAGATGCCCTGGCTGTACGGGTCCGCCGGCACCGCGAGCGGAGCCGGGAGGATCTCCCAGTGGCCAAGCCCCCGAAGTGGGATGCTCGGCTTCTGGTGCACTGCTTCGAGACCATCCAGACCCGCGCCGCGGTTGAGCCCGTCCTGGATCGCCTCGTGAAGCGCTGGCAGTTCCTGGGCAGCCGCGATGGAGCGGACGGGACGGCGGCTGTGGAGTATCAGGTCCGATTCCGGAAGAGCGTGGCCCCGCACCTCGTCTCCGAAGCCTTGACGCGTGACGGGGCCCCCCTCGTGATCCGGGTGGACATGGATGCGGTCGGAGCCGTCTAGGCCTATGCTCCGCTTCGGGGGCGCTGCCCGACGCCTGTGGTGCGGCCTGGCCCTGCTCTACTCCCACGCCCTGCTGGCGCAGGCGCCGAAGGAGAAGGAGGAGCCCAAGGTGGCTCCGCTCTTCGCCTCCCATGACACCGTTCCCATGACCATCTCCGCCGACTTCCGGGCCATCTCCAAGGACAAGGACACCCTCAATCCCAAGACCTATCCCGCCGTTCTGGTCGCTCCCTCGGCCGATGGAAAAGTCGACACGCTCAAGATTGACTTGAGTCTCCGGGGGCACTTCCGGCGATCCCGTCTGGGCTGTGATGTCCCGCCGCTTCGCGTTCGCTTTTCGAAGGATGCGAAAGAGGAGAGAAAGGGGACCCTGTTCAAGGGCCAGAGCTCGCTCAAGCTCATCACCCATTGCAACACCAAGTCGAAGGACTTCGAGCAGTACATCCTCCAGGAGTACCTGGTCTACCGGATCTACAATCTCCTCACGGACGTGAGCTTTCGCGCCCGGCTCGTGCACATGACCTACCGCCAGTCGGGCGATACCGGTTCCATTGCCACCCGCTTCGGTTTCTTCATCGAGGACGATGACAAGATGGCCAAGCGAAACGGGGGAACGCTCGACAAGACCCAGGGGGCCACCTGGGAGGACCTCAAGCCCGAAACCGGGACCCGGCTCAGCGTGTTCGAATACTTCATCGGGAACACCGACTGGTCCCTGCCCTACCTGCACAACATCCGATTGGTCCGGCGCGAGGGCGGCCCCTTCGACGCGGCTCCCTACGATTTCGATTGGTCGGGGGTGGTAAACGCCAAGTATGCGTTTCCCGACTACCGGCTCCCCATCAAGTCGGTGCGCCAGCGACTTTATCGTGGGGCCTGCCGCTCAGCCCAGGATCTGGCGCCCGTCTTTGAACAATTCCGGGCACAGCGGGAGGCCATCTATCAGCTATACCGAAGTACTCCGGGGCTGGATCCGGGTCAGCTCAAGTCGACTCTTCAGTACTACGACGATTTCTATCGACTGCTGGACAGCCCGGGGAAGGTGCGAGATGAGTTCGCGGGAGCCTGCAGTTAAGGCTCGCGGCCGGCTTGGCGCCGGCCGCGGCCTGAGCGGGAATTAGAGAAGCCCAGCCAGCGGGGCGGCGTAACTGGCGTTCCTCACCTCCGGTTCGCCGTACCGACCGGCCGGCGCATGGTGCCGGTTCCACTCTTCGCGCAGACAGAAGGGATCCAGGCCGTGAGGCCGGTCCACCGCGAGCACCCCGTCGAGATGGTCGACCTCGTGCTGGATCAGCTCGGCCCGGTCGCCCTCGAGATCGGTGGTGGCCCACTCGCCGCGCTCGTCCTGGTAACGAATCCTGATGTGATACGCTCGGGAAACCCGCACCAGGAGATCCGGAAAGCAGAAGCAGTCATCCCACACCGTGAAGTCTTCGTTTCCCACATCCACGATTTCGGGATTGATCAGGACCCAGGGCCGATCGAGCTCCGCGTAGATCACCCGGACCGGCGCCCCGATCTGGGGCGCGGCAATCCCTCGACCGTAGCCGAATCGGGAACGGAAGTCCCGCAACGTCTCTCGCAGATCGTCAAGAATCACCCGGACCGCCGTTGAACGCGGCTTGGCGATCGGCTCGCAACGGGTCCGGAGGATGGGATCGCCCAGCAGTCGAATGCGATGAATGGTCATGGCGCGAACCGTCTCGGAAGAATGGGTGCTGACCTAATCTGGGAAGAAATCCGGTTTTCGAGAAGAGCGGGCCCCACTTGGGGCCCGGTCGTCGGATCATGGCAATCGGTCGCCTCGCGCGCCTTATAGTAGTAGTCATTATGACGACTATACTAAACTCTTTGGTTACAACGTGTTACGAGTTTAGACTATAAATGTGTTATTTAGTTGACAATCGGCCACTTGAGGGCTAATCTTCCGCCCATGGGAACGCTGGCCTCCACTACTGATACTGAACTCCCTCTCCCCGAGGCGTACCGGGGGCCCCGCGGGGCCATCTTGGTCGAGCTAAAGCGGGCCCAACGGGCTACCGCGAAGGAACTCGGCACCCGGCTCAACCTCTCCTTGACGGCCGTTCGACACCATCTGAAGGAACTCGAGGTCGGTCAGCTCCTTTCCTACCGTCGCGAACAGCGCGGAATGGGTGCTCCCACGTACGCCTACCAGTTGAGCCCCGCCGGCGAGGCCCTCTTTCCCCAGCGATACAAAGAGGTGCTGACCGAGGTCCTCGACCGGGTGGTGGAGCACGGCGGGCGCCCTGCCCTGGTCTCGGCACTCGAACAGCGCTATGTGGACCTGGCGCGGAAGCTGGGCCCGGAGCTGGCCAATGCCTCTCCCGAGCAGCGACTCGAGATCGTTCGTCGCGCCTTGGTGGATGGGGGCTTCATGGCCGAGTGGGAGAATCAGCAAGGCACGGTGCGGCTGACCGAGCACAACTGCGCCATCCGGGCGGTCGCTGAACGGTTCCCCGAGGTCTGTGCCGCGGAAGCGAAGTTCCTGCAGGAGGTCCTGGTCGCGGTGGTCAAGCGGGAGGCCCACATCCTCGAGGGGTGCAGCGCCTGTGAATACCGCGTGGTCTTTCCGCAGCCGATGAATATTGGGGAGTCAGCATGACAGCGTCCGTGGAATCGCTGGTCAACCAGCAATACAAGTACGGCTTCGTCACCGACATCGAAGCCGACACCATCCCGCGCGGCCTCAACGAGGACGTGATCCGGCTGATCTCCGCCAAGAAGGGAGAGCCGCCCTTCATGCTCGAGTGGCGGCTGCGTGCCTATCGGCGCTGGCTCACGATGGAAGAGCCCCATCACTGGGCCAACATCCAGTACCCGGCGATCGACTACCAGGACATCATCTACTACTCGGCTCCGAAGTCCGCTAAACCCGTTGCCAGCCTGGAAGAGGTCGATCCCAAGCTGTTGCAGACCTACGAGAAGCTCGGCATTTCGCTCTCGGAGCAGAAGCGGCTCTCGGGCGTGGCCGTGGATGCCATCTTCGACAGCGTCTCGGTGGCCACCACCTTCAAAGAGACCCTGGCCAAGCAGGGAATCGTCTTCTGTTCGTTCTCCGAGGCGGTTCGGGAGCACCCCGACCTGGTGGAGAAGTACCTGGGCTCGGTGGTCCCCTACAACGACAACTTCTTCGCGGCGCTCAATTCTGCGGTGTTCAGCGACGGCTCCTTCGTCTACGTGCCCAAGGGGGTGCGCTGCCCGATGGAGCTCTCCACCTACTTCCGGATCAACACCGCCAACGCCGGACAGTTCGAGCGGACCCTGATCGTCGCGGACGAAGGGGCCTACGTGAGTTATCTCGAGGGCTGCACGGCGCCGCGGCGGGACAACAACCAGCTGCACGCCGCTGTCGTGGAGTTGGTCGCGATGGCTGGGGCGCAGATCAAGTACTCGACGGTGCAGAACTGGTACGCTGGGGATGAGGAAGGGAAGGGCGGCATCTACAACTTCGTCACCAAGCGAGGCAAGTGCGCCGGTGCTGGCGCCAAGATCTCGTGGACCCAGGTCGAGACCGGCTCGGCCATCACCTGGAAGTACCCCAGCGTGATCCTCCAGGGGGACGACACGGTGGGGGAGTTCTACTCGGTGGCCGTGGTGAACGGACGCCAGCAGGCGGACACTGGTACCAAGATGATCCATCTCGGTCGCCGCAGCCGCAGCACGATCGTGTCCAAGGGTATCTCGGCAGGGCAGGGGAACAACAGCTATCGGGGACAGGTGAAGGTACTCCCCAGGGCCGAGGGCGCCCGCAACTACACCCAGTGCGACTCCATGCTGATCGGCAATCGGTGCGGGGCGCACACCTTCCCCTATATCGACGTCCAGAACTCGAGCTCCTCGGTGGAGCACGAAGCCTCGACCTCGAAGATCGGGGAGGACCAGATCTTCTACTGCAAGCAGCGCGGACTCAACACCGAGAACGCGATTTCGATGATCGTTAATGGGTTCTGCAAGGAGGTCTTTCAGAACCTGCCGATGGAATTCGCCGTCGAGGCCCAGAAGCTCCTCGGGATCAGCCTCGAAGGCAGTGTCGGATGAGCGGGCTTTTCAACGAGGCGGGGGCGGGCCCTCGCCGGAACGGAGCTGGCAGTGCTTGAAATCAGAAATCTCCACGCCCGCGCGGGCGAGACGGAGATCCTCAAGGGCATCGACCTCACCGTCAGGGCAGGGGAAGTCCACGCCGTCATGGGCCCCAACGGGTCGGGGAAGAGCACACTAGCCCAGGTCCTGGCCGGCCATCCGGCCTTCGAAGTCACCGAAGGATCCGTGTTGTACGACGGGCGAGATCTGCTGGATATGGACCCCGAGGAACGGGCCCAGGCCGGACTCTTCCTGGCCTTCCAGTATCCGGTCGAGATCCCGGGTGTGACCAACGCCTATTTCCTCCGGGCGGCGCTCAACGAGATCCGGAAGGCGCGGGGGCAGGAGGAGGTAGATCCTATCGAGTTTCTGGAGCTGGTCGATCAGAAACTCAAGCTGGTGGAGTGGGGCCCCGAGGTCATGTCCCGCCAGGTCAACGCCGGCTTCTCCGGTGGAGAAAAGAAGCGGAACGAAATCCTCCAGATGGCAATCCTGGAGCCCAGGCTCGCCATTCTCGATGAGACCGACTCCGGGCTCGACATCGACGCGCTGCGCATCGTCGCCGAGGGCGTGAACCGGCTCCGGCGTCCTGACAATGCGACCATCGTCGTGACCCACTACCAGCGGCTGCTCAACTACATCGTTCCCGATTTTGTCCACGTGCTCTACGACGGCCAGATCGTGAAGTCGGGCGGCAAGGAGCTCGCGCTCGAGCTGGAAGCCAAGGGTTACGAGTGGCTGACTGGAGAGGCCGCCCCGGCATGACCTCCACTCTGATCCCCGGAGTTCGCGCCGCTTCGCCGGTCACTGGGCCGTCCACGGCCTCCGCCACTTATCTCGCGGCCTTCGACCAATCGGGCGCCGCCTTGAATGGTGAGCCGGTCTGGCTGAGCGATCGTCGGCGGCTGGGGGTTGAGGCGTTTCGCGCCACCGGCTTCCCGACGGCGCGGGATGAAGACTGGCGGTTCACCAACGTGGCGCCGATCGCTCAACGCCCGTTCCGCCGCGCTGGCGCACCCCTTCGGGTGGCTCCGGGACAGCTCGATGCCTTTCTGTTGGGTTCCCCGGTCGGAAGTCGCGTCGTGTTTTTGAATGGTCGACTGGCCCCGGTCTGGTCCTCGATCGGTCGTCTCCCCAAAGGGGTCAAGCTGGGGAGCCTCAGCCGCGCCCTGGCCGTGGACTCGGTTCCTTTGGAGCGCTTCCTCGGCCGATTCGCGGCCGTGGAGCGTCGGCCGTTCGCGGCTCTCAATCAGGCCCTGTTTCAGGACGGCGCCTGTCTGTACGTGCCGCCCAATGTCCACCTGAAAGCGCCCATTCATCTGGTGTTCATCACGGACGCCGCCGCCGGCACCGGGGTGGTGAGTCCCCGGAACCTGCTGATTCTGGATCGCGGGGCCCAGGCCAGCGTGATCGAGACCTACGGCTCACTGGTCGATGGGGAGTGCTTCACCAATGCCGTGACCGAGCTGGTGCTTCGGCCCGGGGCTGCCGCCGAGCACATCAAGCTCCAGCTCGATGGCGAGCGAGCCTTCCACGTCGGGAGCACCCAGGTTCATCAGGGGGAAGGAAGTCGGTTGCGTTCCTTCGCGATCACCTTCGGCGGGGCGGTCGCGCGGAACGACCTGGATGTGGCGCTGGAGGGGAGTGACGCCGAGTGCCAGCTCGACGGACTGTACATGGCCCGGGGCGAGCAGCTGGTCGACAATCACACCTCGATTCGCCACCTGCACCCTCGTTGCGCCAGCCGGGAGGTGTACAAGGGGATCATCGCGGGGTCGGCCCATGCCGTGTTCAACGGCAAGGTGTTCGTGGCTCCCGAGGCTCAGAAGACCGACGGCAAGCAGACCAACCGGAATCTGCTCCTGTCCGACGACGCCAAAGTAGACACCAAGCCCCAACTCGAGATCTTTGCGGACGACGTGAAGTGCACCCACGGTGCCACCGTGGGCCGCCTCGACCAGTCGGGCTTGTTCTACCTGCGGAGCCGCGGCCTTCCGGAGCCGGCGGCGCGCAAGATCCTCACCTACGCCTTTGCCGCGGAGATCCTGGAGCAGCTCCCGCTCCCGGAGTTGCGCGAGCGCCTCGAAGGACTGGTCATATCCCGCCTGGACGTGGAACCGGGGTAAGGACCGCAATGGGTGCGAAGATCCTCGAGCGTGCGGGATCGGTCCCCGCTGAATCTGCGCCCTTCGACATCCGGCGGATTCGCGAGGACTTTCCCATTCTGGCTCGGCGCGTTCACGGCCACCCGCTGACCTACCTCGATTCCGCGGCCACCAGTCAGAGGCCCCAGGCGGTGCTCGACGCGATGACCGCCCACGACACGACGGCCAACGCCAACGTGCATCGAGCGGTCCACGAGCTGAGTCGGCTCGCCACCGACGCGATGGAGGGGGTGAGGGCTCAGGCCGCGGCATTCCTGCAGGCGGCCCATCCGGACGAGATCGTCTTCACTTCCGGCACCACTGCCGGCCTCAACCTGCTGGCCCAGGCCTACGGGCGGAAATTCCTCCGGTCGGGCGATGAGATCGTGCTCACCGAAATGGAGCACCATTCCAACATCGTCCCATGGCAGATGCTCCGAGACCAGGTAGGCGTGGTCATTCACGCGGCACCCATTGCCGATGACGGCTCGCTCGATCTTGGCGCCCTGCGACGGACCATCACATCCAGGACCCGGGTCGTCTCGGTGGCCCACGCGTCAAACGTCCTCGGCACCGTCAACCCGATCGCGACCATCGCGGGGATGGCCCGCGAGGTCGGGGCTGTGCTGGTCGTGGATGGGGCCCAGGCGGTGTCTCATCTCCCGGTCAACGTCCGGGAGCTGGGCTGCGACTTCTATGTCTGCTCGGGTCACAAGATGCTGGGCCCCACCGGGGTTGGCCTGTTATACGGGCGGCTGCCGCTCTTGGAGCAAATGCCACCCTGGCAGGGCGGGGGAGGGATGATCGCTTCGGTGACGTTCGAGAGTACTCGATTCGCTCCGGTGCCGGCTCGGTTCGAGGCCGGAACCCCGCCGATCACCCAGATCATCGGCCTCGGTGCGGCCATGGAGTATTTGGAGCGGGTCGGCTTCGCGGCCATCGGCGCCTACGAGGGGGCATTGCTGGACTACGCCGATCGCCGGCTGGCCGAGGTGCCGGGACTCCGAATTCTGGGTGCTGCCCCCGAGAAGATCGGCGTGATCTCCTTCGCGCTGGAGGGGGTGCACCCCCACGATGTCGGCACCATCCTCGACCGGGAGGGAATCGCCATCCGGGCCGGGCACCACTGCGCCCAGCCCCTCATGCATCGGCTGGGGGTCCCCGCGACCGCGCGAGCCTCCTTCGCGCTCTATAACACCACGGAAGAGGTGGACCGCCTGGTGGCGGGTCTGTTCACCGTTCGATCGGTGTTCTGCTGATGACCGGAACCAGTGCCCTCTATCAGGAGATCATCCTCGACCACAATCGGGCGCCCCGGAACTTTCGGCGCCTCGAGGATGCCGACCGCAGCGCCGAGGGGTACAATCCTCTCTGCGGGGACCAGTTCACGGTTTTCGTCAAGCTGGAGGGGGATCGGGTGGTGGATGTAAGCTTCGTTGGGTCCGGCTGCGCGATCTCCAAGGCCGCGGGATCCCTGATGACCACCCTGGTGAAGGGGCGGAGTCGGGCCGAGGCCGCGGAGTTGATGGAGGGGTTTCAACGGCTGGTGACCGGTCAGACCGAGGCCGGTCGAGCCGCGATGCCACCGCAGCTGGCAGCCTTTGCCGGAGTGAGGGAGTTTCCGGTTCGGGTAAAGTGCGCTACGCTTCCCTGGCACGCTTTGAAGGCGGCCCTCGAGTCCCGATCTGAACCGGTTTCAACAGAGTGATCGTTCGAACCACGAAAGGGTAGATAAGTCCCAATGCCTTACAATCCTGCATTAGTTCAGCCCATGCGCGAGGAAATGGTGCGCATGGGGGCCAAGGAGCTCCTGTCCGGTGGCGACGTTGATGCGATCCTGGGTGATCAGCGGGGCACCACCCTGGTGTTCGTCAATTCGGTCTGCGGCTGTTCCGCCGGCAGTGCGCGTCCGGCCCTCGCGCTGGCCCTCAAGCATACGATCGTTCCTCAGCAGACCGTCACCGTTTTCGCGGGTCAGGATCTCGAGGCCACCGCCAGGGCACGGCAGTATTTCAGCGAGTACCAGCCCAGCTCGCCTTCGATGGCGCTGTTCCGGGACGGCGAGGTGGTCCACATGGTGCACCGTCATCAGATCGAGGGACGTCCCCCGCAGGCCATCGCGGCCGATCTGATGGCCGCGTTCGACAAGTACTGCGTCACTTCCTCCGTCTGAGATCCGGGTGAGCGGGCTCGTCTTCCACCCCGGGCATCATGCGCTCCACGGAATGACCGTGGTGCTGGAGGCCAGCGACGGACGTACCTGCGTCGGCCGGTTCGACACCGAGGACGAGGCCGGGGTGCATCTGCGCGACGTGGGAATACACCGCGCCGAGGATGGCCCCGGCACTCGCGACGACTACCTCCGCCACACCCTGAAGTTTGGAGTCCGCCGGGACGTGCCCCATCTGGTCGTCCCGCGCGGCTCCGTCCTGCGAATCACCCGACTCACCGAATACCGGCTGGACTGAATCAGGCTGCAGTTTGCCCCAGCCGCCACCATATGCGCGGGAGGGGACTCGGTTTGCGCCGCACACCCGGCAATCGTTAGTGTTGCCCCGTGCCAGTCGTCGTCCTCGAGGGGGTTACCAAGCGTTTCGCCGGTCATACGGCGGTCGAGGCACTTTCACTCGAGGTGCCTCCGGGCGGGATCTACGGCCTGCTGGGCCGCAACGGAGCGGGAAAGACCACCACCATCCGCATGATCCTGGGCATCCTGCCCGCAGACGAGGGCACCGTCACCCTGCTCGGCAACTCCACCAATCAGCGATCCCTCTCGGCCCGGGTCGGGTATCTCCCTGAAGAGCGTGGGCTCTACCGGAAGATGCGGGTCCTCGACCACCTGGTTTTCCTCGGGGAAACCAAAGGAGTGACTCGGCCCCAGGCGCGCCGACAATCCCGCGCGTGGCTCGGCCGGCTGGGTCTGGGCGAGTGGGAAAAGCGGAAGGTCGAGGAGCTGTCCAAGGGGATGCAACAGAAGGTGCAGTTCATCGGGTCACTCCTTCATGAGCCCGAGCTGCTAATTCTCGACGAGCCGTTCAGCGGTCTTGACCCGATCAGCAGTCGTGAGATGAGGGACACGGTGGTGGAGATCGCGCGACAGGGCCGGACGGTGCTGTTCTCCACGCACATCATGGAGCAGGCCGAGCGGATGTGCGATCGGATCGCGATCATCGCGGACGGGCGGAAGGTGCTCGACGGCTCCCTGGCCGACATCAAGCGTGAGTTCGGTACCCGCTACGTCGCCCTGACCTTCACGAGAAACGCGGCGGCGGCCGGCCAGATCCTCCAGGATCGGAGCCTCGCCGCCCGGGTCAACGACTATGGCGCCACCGCCGAGGTGGAGTTGGCCGCTGGGGCAAACGGCGAAGCGCTGCTCCGTGCCCTGGTCGCGGCCGACGTGGGACTGGGCCGCTTCGAGCTGGTGGAGCCCTCCCTGCAGTCGATCTTCGAGGCCAAGGTCGGGCGCGACTCGGCGACACCGGAGGATCCCGCCCATGCGTAAACTGCTGGCGGTGATTCGACGGGAATTCATCGAGCGGGTGCGGACCCGGGCCTTCGTCCTGTCGACGCTGCTGGGCCCCGTCTTTATCGCCCTCACCCTGTTCCTTCCTCTGTACCTCTCAGGCCGCCAGACCGCCCCCAAGCGGATCGTCATTCTGGACGGGGCGAGTGGGGGTTTGGGCGCCCGGGTGGATTCGCTGCTTCGGGCGGCGCACTACGGGACCGATGAGTCTCCCCGATCCAAGTACGAGGTCGAGTGGCTTCGCACCACTCGGGTCGACGAGGTTCAGGACTCGCTGGTGCGATCCATCGGCCTCGCCCGCTCTACAACGCCGCACCCCGATGGGGTGGTGGTGCTTACGGACCAGGCTCTGGATTCCGGAACGCTCAGGTATCTCGGCTCGAACGTGGGAAGCCCGACCGACATGGATGCGCTCCAGGGATCGCTTCAGGCCGCCGTGCTGGCGGAGCGCCTGAGTCGCGCGAACCTGGACCCCGAGGTGGTGCGACGGGCCTCGTCTCCGATCCGCCTTGAGAAGTCCAAGGTGACCGCGGGCCGCCTCACTGGAGAGAGCGGGGAGGCCTCGTTCTTCCTGGCCTACGTGATGACCTTCGTGCTCTACTTCGCCCTGTTGATCTATGGCATCCAGGTCATGAGCTCGATCCTCGAAGAGAAGACCAGCCGTGTCGTCGAGGTGCTGGCAGCCAGCCTCACACCCTTGCAGCTCATGCTGGGCAAGATCGTTGGCGTTGGCGCGGTCGGCCTGTTCCAGCTTACGCTCTGGGCGGCGGCCGCGTTCTACCTGACTACCAATCTGGGCCCCATTCTCGGGCTGATGCACGTCTCCCCGGACGTCGCGACGAGTGCGTCGGTCCCCAGTGTCAGCATCGACCTGTTGCTGGTGTTCCTGACCTTCTTTGTGCTGGGGTTCTTCCTCTATGCCGGACTGTACGCGGCGGTGGGTGCCATGTGCAGCAGCTATCAGGATACTCAGCAGGCCAACATGCCGGTGACCATGGGGATCGTCGCCGGGTTCATGTGCATGTTCCCCATTCTCAATGAGCCGGACGGAGCCCTTGCCCGGGTCCTGACAATGGTGCCCTTCGTGGCCCCGTTTGCGACCCCGCTCCGCTATTCGATCACCCCCCTTCCCCTCGGCGAGCTCCTGCTCTCCATGCTGATGACCGCGTTGGGGGTGCTGGGAGTGGCATGGCTTGCCTCCCGCGTCTATCGCATCGGCATTCTCGCCTACGGCAAGCGGCCCTCCCTGCGGGAGGTGGCGCGCTGGATCGCGACCGGCTGATCGCGGTTTCCCGATCCAGGCGATCGGTCCCTGGTTGGCTCGTAGCAGCCCGGTAGTAGATTCCCCGCATGCCACGGTACGATGTCATCGTCATCGGAGGCGGCCACGCCGGCATCGAGGCGTCCGCGATGGCGGCCCGGATGGGCGCCCGGACTCTGCTGCTCACGCAGAACCTCGAGACCATCGGGCAGATGTCCTGCAACCCCGCCATCGGCGGGATTGCCAAGGGGACGGTCGTACGAGAGGTGGATGCCCTCGGCGGCATCATGGGACGCGCCACCGACCTCGCCTGCCTTCAGTTTCGAATGCTCAATCGATCCAAGGGACCAGCCGTGTGGTCGCCGCGGGCGCAGTGCGACCGCGGTCTCTACCGTCGAGCCGTTCGGACTCTGCTTGAGCAGTTCGAGAACCTCGAGTTTGCTCAAGGGACCGTGTCCGACCTCGCATTCGAAGGCGCAGTGGTTCGCAAGGTGGTTACCAAAGAAGGCCGAGCGTTCGAGGCTTCCGCCGTCGTTCTCACCGCCGGCACCTTCTTGCGTGGCCAGATCCATATGGGTCTGTCGGCGCGATTTGATGCTGGCAGGGCGGGGGAGTCCGCCGTTGGCGCTATTTCAGAAGTGCTTGTTGGGCAAGGACTTACAATAGAACGCTTCAAGACAGGGACCCCGCCGAGAATCGATGGGCGCACCGCAGATCTGGAACGCTTGGTTCGCCAGGACAGCGATCCAGAGGACTATTGGTTCTCCTTTTTCAAAAAGGCCAAGAGGCCGCCTCAGCTGCCGTGCTATCTCACCTACGCCGGCGCCGATGCCAAGGAGATCATTCAGTCCCATCTGAGGGAGTCGGCTCTCTATGGGGGCGCCATTTCCGGGAGAGGCCCGCGCTACTGCCCTTCGATCGAAGACAAGATCGTCAAGTTCCCGCGAGCCGAGCGACATCAGGTCTTCCTGGAGCCCGAGGGGCTCGAGACCTCCGAGATGTATGTGAACGGGCTCTCGACTTCGCTCCCGCCCGAGGTGCAGCTTCGCTTCCTCCGGACCGTGCCGGGGCTCGAGTCGAGTCATATGACCAGGCCTGGCTACGCCATCGAGTACGACTACTTCCCGCCGACGCAGTTGCTGCCGACGCTGGAGGTTCGTGGGCTGGAAGGCCTCTTCCTGGCGGGTCAGATAAACGGAACGACCGGTTATGAGGAGGCCGCGGGGCAAGGCGTCATCGCCGGGCTCAATGCGGCCGCACGGGCGCTCGATGGTGATCCCGTGGTTCTGGGGAGGTCCGAGGCGTTCATTGGGGTCCTGATTGACGATCTGGTGACTCGCGGCGTGGATGAGCCGTATCGGCTCTTCACTTCGAGGGCCGAATTCCGCCTGCTGCTCCGCCAGGACAACGCCTTACGGAGACTTCTCCCGCTGGCTGAGCGACTCGGCTTGCTGACGGACGAAGAGAGACGCATCGCCTTGGGCCGGTTCGAGAAGGAGGACCGGCTCTTGGAAGATGCCCGGTCGCGGAGCATCACCCCGAGCCAGGCCAACCACTGGTTGGTGGCCAACGAAGCCGCTGAGATCCAGGAGCCAATGCGGGTGGCGGCCTTGGCGAGGCGCCCGGGCACCCGCCTTTTCGAGTTGCTCAGGCTGTCAGGACTCGAGGTGGACCAGGACTCCTGCCAATGGGCCGAGATTGAGCTCCGGTACGAGGGGTACTTGGCTCGAGAGGCCACCCAGGCCGCGCGCCTCGCCCGATTCGACGAGCTCCCCATCCCCCCGGATCTCGCTCTGGCCAAACTGCAGGGACTTTCCCATGAGGCCCGGGAGAAGCTGGTGGCTCGCCGGCCCGCCACCGTCGGACAGGCCTCTAGAATTCCAGGAGTCTCTCCTTCCGACCTTCACTCGTTGATCTTCGAAGTCCTGCGCGGCCAGCGAGCGGTGCCTGCGTGATGTTTCACGTGCAACAAGAATATTGCTGAAATTCGTCTTGCATACGATATTGGGTCGCGCCCGCAGACGACGCTCTCGCGTTTTGTGTCAAGTTCTTCTACTTCAAAGACTTAGACGATGGGTCGAATCGTAGCCATCGCCAACCAGAAGGGTGGGGTCGGTAAGACCACGACGGCGGTCAACCTCGCCGCCTCCCTGGCCATCGCCGAACAGCGAACCCTCCTGATCGACGCGGATCCTCAGGGCAACGCGACGAGCGGGGTGGGGATGGTGCGGGATACCATCCGCCTCTCCCTCTACGACGTGCTGGTCGAGGGCCGGCGCATGGGGGATGTCATCCTCACCCACCCCAGCCTTCCCTACCTCCACGTGGCGCCGTCGACCCAGGATCTGGTCGGGGCCGAGCTGGAGCTGGTTGACCGGCCGGGGAGAGAAGGCGTCCTCAGACATGCCTTGGAGGCGGTGCGAGGGAACTACGACTATCTCATCATCGACTGTCCGCCGTCGCTCGGGCTCATCACGCTCAACGTCCTGACCGCCTGCGACGGGGTGCTGATTCCCATCCAGTGCGAGTATTACGCGCTCGAGGGAATCTCCCAGCTTCTCAATACCATCAATCTCGTCTCCCAGAACTTCAATCCCGCCCTGGCCATCGACGGCGTGCTCCTCACGATGTACGACTCGCGCATCAACTTGAGTCGCCAGGTGGCGAGTGATGCCAAAGAGTATTTCGGCGCCAAGGTCTTCCCGACCATTGTGCCGAGGAACGTTCGCCTGGCCGAAGCGCCCAGTTTCGGCAAACCGGTCCTGTTGTACGACGTGCAATCGATTGGCGCCAAGAGTTACCTGGCCGTCGCCCAGGAGCTGGTGCGTCGCGTGAAATCCCTGCCGGTGGACGAAACGACCCTTCTCCCTGAGGTGAGTCGATGACCCAGACCCGTCGGCTTGGGCGCGGCCTCGAGGCCTTACTCGGGCCCACAACGCGGGAGCAGGCGGAGCGGGAAGGTACGCTCCAGGAGCTGGCCGTCTCGGCGATTCGTCGGAACCCCTTCCAGCCGCGGGTCCGGTTTGACGAGGCGGGTCTGGCTCAGTTGGCTGCCTCGATCCAGTCGGCCGGCCTGCTGCAGCCCGTGATCGTGCGTCCCGTCGGGGATGGCTACGAGTTAATTGCCGGTGAGCGTCGGTGGCGGGCCGTGCAGCGGCTCGGCTGGGCGAGGATTCCCGCGGTGGTCAGGCCGGCGGACGACAGGACCCTCCTGACGCTGGCCCTGGTCGAGAATCTTCAGCGTGACGATCTGAATCCGATCGAAGCCGCAACCAGCTACCAGCGGCTGATGGATGAGTTCGAGGCTTCGCAGGCCGAGGTGGCGCAACTGGTAGGGAAGGACCGCTCCACCGTGGCCAACGCCCTGCGCCTGCTCCGACTCCCACCCGAGATTCGCTCGCTCGTGGAGGACAGCAAGCTGACCGAGGGCCATGCCCGGGCGCTGCTCAGTCTGGCCGATGAGCGAGACATGCTCCGGTTAGCGCGGGCGGCCGTCGCGTCCGAGTGGTCGGTTCGACAGATCGAAGCCCGGGTCCGTCTGGGGCGCAACGGCGCCGCCGTGCGGCGAGCGATTGCTCGCAATCTGCTCCCCGAACACCGTCGCGTAGAGGATGCCCTTCGCAAGCGGCTCGGTACCGACGTCCGGCTCACGCCCCGCCGCCGGGGCCGCGGATTCCTCACCGTCAATTTCTACTCCAACGAGGACCTGGCCCGGTTGCTGGAGTTGATTCTGGGCGAGCCCTATCAGGGATGAAGCCGGGCGAATCGGTGACCATCCTGATCCACCGGGATGGCGCCATCGACTCGAAATCGATCCGGATTCCTCTCTGGGGTTTCCGGATGGTGGTGGCATTCGCGGTTCTCCTAGGGGCAGGCCTGATTCTCACTCTGGCGTTCTACGGCCCGATCGTGCGGACTGCCTCCCGGGTGCCCGGGCTTCAGCGCGAGATCAGCACGCTGCAGGCGGAGAACGCCAAGATCAGGGAATTCATCGCCGCTCTGGACACCGCCGAATCGCGCTATGCCCAGGTGCGGCGAATGATGGGTGCGGATATCGTGCCCGATCCCCTGAGCCACGCCTCGCTTCTGCAAGTGGCCCCCGCGATTCGGGCTCGAGCACCGGGTACCGGTCCCCGATTCGAGGCCGGCCCCTCCGTCCCCGGACACTGGCCGCTGGACGATCCCGGCTACGTCACGCGGGGCCAGATCGGCACCGGGACCCGGGATGAGGCCCATCCTGGCATCGATATCGCTGTTCCAATGGGGAGCCTGGTGAGGGCTGCAGGGGGTGGCAGCGTGCTGCAGACCGGAGTCGACCCCGAATACGGGTCCTTTGTCCTGCTCCAGCACCCCCAGGGCTTTCAGACGATGTACGGGCACCTTTCGCGGATCGCCGTGACGGCGCACAGCTCGGTCGCGGCAGGCGAGGTGATCGGTCTCTCGGGCAATTCCGGTCGCTCGAGCGCGCCGCACCTGCACTTCGAGATCCGCCGAGACGGCCACAGTCTCGATCCGCTGACCATGGTGAAGGAGGGAGTCTAGATGAGCATCTTTTCCGCCACCCCCAACCCGCCCAAGGCACACGAGACGCCGCGCCGGGGCGAGAATCCGTCGCTCTCGATCATCTCTGCCGGCACTACGCTTGTGGGCGACGTGGAGACCGCTGGGGTGATCAAGGTTGAGGGCCGCGTCCAGGGTACCATCAAGGCCGCGCAGGTTCTCCTGGCCAAGGGCGGGATCATCGAAGGGAACCTCATCACCCAGGAAGCCGTGCTCGGAGGCGAAGTGACCGGATCGGTTCAGGCCGACGAGCGTGTCGAGGTCCAGGCCACGGCCCTGGTGAATGGAGATATCGTGACCCGGCGGATCGCCATCGCTGAAGGCGGCCAGGTGAACGGAATCGTGACCACGGGAGAGCCATCTGCAGAGCTTCAGGCCAAGGTCGGCGGTGACCGGCTGAGGGCCGAACTGGCGTTGGCAGCCGTAACGCGAGATTCCCACAATAGTTGAAAACCAGTCAAGATCTGTGGAAACTGGCGGTTACATCGGCGTTCGAGCGATGTGATTACTGCGTTTCTTCGTGCTTGCTATGACTACAGTGTCACGCCGCCGTCGTAACGCCGTCGCGATCTGAATCCCCCCGGAACAGATCCCGTGACGCGGGCTGCTACCTCCCTGGTTGCCTCCTTTCTCGACGAGTTGCTCTCGATCAGGGAAGTGCCCGACCACGCTAACGCCCACAACGGTCTCCAAGTCGAAAACCACGGAGAGGTGGGTTGGATCGTGGCGGCAGTAGATGCCTCCCTGGCGACGATTGAAGCGGTGGCCCGGGCGAAGGGCAACCGGCCGGGCCTTCTCATCGTCCATCATGGGCTGTTCTGGGATGGAGCTCAGCCGCTGACCGGACGCCGGTTCCAGCGCGTCAGCACGCTCATTCGCCACGACATCGCTCTCTACTCGGCGCACATCCCCCTCGATCTCGATCCCGAGATCGGCAACAACGCGCTCCTGGCGCGGCGCCTCGGGCTGGAAATCGAGGGCCGATTCGGAGACTACCGTGGCGCTCCGATCGGCACCTGGGGGCGAGCTCCGGCCGCGATTCGTTCGAGGGAAGGTCTGGTCACAGCCCTGGCCAAGGCGCTGGGCCTGAGCGCCGACGCGATCACCTTCATTTCGGGGGGACCGCCAGCGATCGCGCGGGTGGGGGTGATCACCGGGGCCGCGGGCGACATGGTCGCGAGTGCGCGTGAGGCGGGATTGGACACGTTCATCACGGGGGAGGGGCCGCACCACAGCTACTTCGACGCGATGGAATGGGGGATCAATCTGGTCTACGCCGGCCACTACGCCACGGAAACGCTCGGGGTCCAGGCGCTCGCTGCGCGGGCGGCCGATCGTTTTTCCCTGCCCTGGGAATTCTCCGACCACCCCACCGGACTCTAATCTCTCAGCTCGTCGCTCCGCTCGTCGCGCCCTGCTGCATCTCCAATCGCGTCCTGGAAATCAGGTCCCGCACCCGCGAGCTCAACGCCGCCACGTCGGCCTTCGTCATTCCGGTGGTTTCGATGGGAGGCAGAACACGAACCTCCGCCACCGCGGGCGCCACGCGCCAGTCTCGCTTGGCGAGGGCAGTACGGGTACCGGAGACTGCGAGCGGGAGGATCGGGACCCCGGTCTCGATGGCCAGATGGAAGGCCCCGTCCTTGAACGGCAACAACTCCCCGGTCTTCGACCGCGTCCCCTCGGGAAAGATGATCACCGAGACTCGGCGCGCGAGCACCGCACGACATCGTTGCAGGGCCCGGACCGCGCTCCGCGCCGTCCCTCGCTCCACCGGGATGTCTCCCGCCAACCACATGTCCCAGCCCAGAAATGGAAGCCTGAACAGTTCGGCCTTGGAGAGCCATTTCATTTCCCACGGGAGGTGGCTGATCAGCAGGATATCCACCAGCGACTCGTGGTTGGAGACCACCACGTAGGGCCGACGGGGGTCCGTGATCCGGATCCCGCTCACCCGGACCTTCCACAACGGATTCAACGCGACCGTCACGACCGCGAGCTTGCGGAAGAGAAGCCCCGCCCAGTAGTGGCCGGCGTCGAACGGCGCGGTGACCAGCCTGACCAGCGCGAGCGCCGGACACCAGAGGATGATCGTCAAGCCCAGGACGAACCAGGTCCAGGCCGAGCAGATCGTGAGGTACAGTCGCCGCATTCAGCCCTCGGACGCCGGGGGTAAGCGGTCTTCCCAGAGCGCAAAGACGTTGCCTTCGGGATCGCTGATCATGGCCATGATGCCCCAGGCTTGCTGGGTCGGTTCGGCGATGAATCGGACGCTGTGCTGGCGCAGGCGATCGCAGTACTCGAGGAGGTCTTCGACATGGAGGGTGACGCCGGTATGACGCCCAACCAGGGCCCGGGCGTCCGGATGGATCGCCGGGTGGACCCCGAGATGGGTAGGCCCCTCCAGAAACTCGGCGCCAAAACTGCCCTCCTTGGTCATGGGCAGCCCCAGATGGTCGCGATAGAAGACCTTCGCTCGCTCGATATCATGCACGAAGATCGCCACGCTGTAGAGCGAAGGCATCGAGATGGTCTCGACTGATGGTTAGGTCGGGTGTCCTGGAGAGAAGCTGCCGGTGATCAGGCGGGCCCCCCGCTGGTAGGTCAGGTACGAATACGCCCATTCGACGAGCACTCTGACGCGATTTCGGAACCCGATCAGGAAGAAGATGTGGACGAAGATCCAGATCAGCCATGCCGCGAAGCCGCCGAACTTCAATCGCGCCAGGTCGGCAACCGCGTGGCCCCGGCCGATGACCGCCAGCTGACCCTTGTCGCGATAGGCAAATGGGGCCCGCTTCTCCCCCTTGAGGTCCAGCAGGATCGCTTGCGCGGCATAGCGCCCCATCTGAGTCGCCACCGGAGCGATACCCGGAAGAGTGTCACCCTTGCTATCGCGAAAAGCGGCCGCATCGCCCAGAACGAAGACCTCGCAGTGACCGGGCACGGTGCAATCCGGCTCGACGATCACCCGACCCTGATTGTCCAGGGGGACCCCCAGGGTCCGGGTTAACGGGCTGGCGTTGTTACCGGCGGCCCAAATGACGGTTTGAGTCGGGATGGTCCATCCGGCGGCGAGGACCGAGCGTTCCCGGATCTCGGTCACCATGCTCTCCTCGCGCACGTCGACTCCCAGCCGACGCAGCTCGAACTTCGCACGCGCACTGAGCCTGGGTGGGTAGCTCGGTAGAATTCGGGGCCCGCCTTCCAGCAGCATCACGGTGGCCTCGGCGGAGTCGATATGCCGGAAATCCCGGCGCAGGGCATAGCGGCGAATCTCGGCCAGCGCTCCAGCCACTTCCACCCCGGTCGGGCCTCCCCCGACGACGACGAAGGTCAGGCATTCGCGGCGCTTGACCGGGTCCGGTTCCCTCTCCGCAGCCTCGAACGCCAGGAGAACCCGTTTCAGAATCTCGTTGGCGTCCTCCAGGCTCTTGAGCCCGGGGGCCAGAGCTTCCCACTGGTCGCGTCCGAAGTACGAGTGTCGAGAGCCCGTAGCCAGCAACAGGTAGTCGTAACGGATACGACTATTGTCATCAAGGAGTACAACTCGTTCTCCAAGATGTACTTCCACGGCGTTGGCGAGGAAGACATCGGTATTGGGCTGGTCACGAAGGATGGAGCGAATGGGGGAGGCGATGTCCGCTGGAGAGAGCGCGGCGGTTGCCACCTGGTAGAGCATGGGCTGAAACAGATGGTGGTTCCGCCGATCGATCACCGTCACTCGCACCGGCGCGCGCCCTAGCGCCCGGGCAGCGTAGAGCCCGGCGAAACCGCCACCGAGGATTACGACATGAGGGCGCGGGCTGGACTCGGCCATGCGATTCGAGCGTCGCTCTAGAGGTGCATGGTCTCGCGCCGCCACCGCGCGAAGCTGATGACTTCCTCAGCCGAGGGGACTGCACGCTCGTCCCCGTAGGCGGTGTACATTCGCCAACCCATGTACTCTCGATCCGGGAGCGGGAGAAACGGGAAGTGACGCCACCACCCACGTCGGCGAAAGGACCAGAGCAGACGACTGAGATCCACCGCCAATCGGGGATTCAAGATGGCCCGGGGCACCAGTTGGAGGGCGAGGCTGGCCCAGGAAGAAGACGCGGCCATGCCCCTAAGATACCTACGCCCCGAACTATATTCCGCCTCCTATGGCTGCCCCATCACCTGGCGGCTTGCTCCGGGATAGTTTCCCGATCTTTCGCCAACAGACCTACCTCAACACCTGCTCTCTCGGCGCGCTCTCGACCCAGTCCCGATCGCGACTGTCTGAGTACCTCGAGCTTTGGGAGGCGCGGGGGGCCGCCGCCTGGTACGACGTGTGGCTCCCGGCACTGGATCAACTGCGAGGCCGCTACGCCAGGTTGATCGGTGCGGCGCCCCACGAGATTTCGCTGCACCCCTCGATCTCGGCCGCGATCGCCGCGGTGGCGGAGGCCCTGGACCACCGAAGCCGACCTCGCATACTGACCACCAGCCTGGATTTTCCCACTCTTGCTTACCAGTGGCTGGCCCGGAAATCGGAGGGTGTGGAGCTCACGGTGGTCGAATCACCCGACGGCCTCGAGGTTCCCCTCGAAGCGCTCGACTCTGCGCTGGACGGCACGACGGCCCTGGTGGCGACTAGCCACGTGTTCTTCCGGACCGGAGCAATCCAGGAGGTTGCCCCACTGGCGGAACAGTGCCATGCCCGAGGAGCCCACCTGCTGGTCGACGGGTATCAGGCCGTGGGGCAGGTTCCGGTGGACGTCAAGGCGATGGGAGTGGACTTCTACTGCGGGGGCGGGCTCAAGTGGTTGCTGGGGGGAAGCGGGATCGCCTTCCTCTACGCCGACACTGAGCGGACCGGAGACTTGCAACCCAGAGTGACGGGTTGGTTCGCTCACCAGGACCCGTTCGCCTTCGAGCCGAGGAGCCTGGTGCGTCGAACAGACGGCCGGCGGTTCGAGGCGGGGACGCCTTCGATGGCCTCGGTCTATACGCAGCTGGGCGGATTGGATGTCCTCGAGGAACTGGGTTTGGAACGGATCCTCGCAGTCACCGCCGCCCTGCGGGACGACCTCATCGAGCGGGCCACGGAGATGGGATTGCAGCCGCACGTCGCACGGATGGCCAGAAATCGAAGTGCCATCGTCTCGATTCCGAGCCGCGATCCAGGGAAGGACGTGCGGCGACTGGCGGAGGCGCGTATCATTAGCGACGCTCGACCAGGGCATGTTCGCCTCTCGCCCTACTTTTACAACATCGTGGACGACCATCGCGCCGCCCTGGAGCTGCTTGCCCGTGACACCTCCCGATAATTCCCCGCCCCAACATAGCCGGCGACCTTCGGGCCCCACCGCCGACGAGGCGATCCTCGGAAAGGCCATTTCACCGGCGGAACGCCCCGATGCCTTGAGAAAGACGGACCCCTGGCGGGTGCTTCGCATCATGGGGGAATTCGTCGAAGGCTTCGAGAAACTGGGAGACATCCATGACGCCGTGGCCTTCTTCGGCTCGGCCCGAAGCCAGCCCAGCGACCCCTTCTACGATCGAGCGGTCGAGACGGCACGCCTCCTGGCGGAAGCCGGGTTCCCGATCATCACGGGTGGCGGGCCCGGCATCATGGAGGCCGCCAACAAAGGGGCGGTCGAGGGCGATGGTCTTTCCATCGGGTGCAACATCGAGTTGCCCCACGAGCAGGGTACCAATCGCTATGTGCGACGAAGCATGTACTTCCGGTTCTTCTTCGTCCGGAAGATGATGTTCGCGAAATATTCCATGGCCTTCGTGGTGTTTCCCGGGGGCTATGGAACCATGGACGAGTTGTTCGAGGCACTGACCCTGATTCAGACCGGCAAGGTAAAGCCGTTCCCCGTGGTGCTGTTCGGGAAGGACTACTGGAGCGGAATGGTGGATTGGCTCAAGGCCAGGGTGGTGGGGGAAGGCAAAATCGATCGCGGCGACCTCGATCTCTTCCATGTAACGGACAGCCCGGCCGAGGCGGCGCGAATCATCATCGCCGCTCGCGCGGCCGAGGGGAACCTGTGAGCGGACGCGGCTCGGGGCATCTGCGCGGCAAGCGCATCGATCCTCCGGGGATTGCCGGGACCGAGACGGCGGCCGACCTGATAGACCAGACGTTTCTCGCCTTCAATGCTGGCCGCCTGCGGGACGGCTGTCGGCTGTTCACGGAGCGGATGCTGGCTCCCGATGTGACGGTGGGGATGAGTCTCACGGGGGCGATGACCCCAGCCGGCCTGGGGATGAGCTGCATCATTCCACTGCTCGAATCAGGATTCGTGGACTGGATCATCTCCACCGGCGCCAACCTGTACCACGATGCGCATTTCGGCCTGGGGCTCGCGATGCATCAGGGCAGCCCCAACGCCAATGACGTGGAGCTCCGCGCCAAAGGCGTCGTCCGGATCTACGACATCTTCTTCGACTACCGCGTCCTGCTGAGCACCGATGCCTTCGTGCGCGAGGTTTCAAACCGCCCCGAGTTCCAGCGGCCGATGAGCAGCGCGGAGTATCACTACCTGCTCGGGGGCTACTTGAGAGAGCGGGAGCGCGCGCTGGGCCTGGACCGACGGTCGGTGCTTTCCGCGGCCCACGATCTCGAGGTCCCGATCTATACCAGCTCCCCCGGCGACAGCTCGATCGGGATGAACGTCGCGGAGCTGGCTCTGGCTGGCAGCCAGCTCCGCTTCGACGTGAGCGCGGACGTAAACGAGACTGCCGCGATCGTGCTGGATGCCAAACGCCAGGGCGGGAAGAGCGCCGCCTTGATCGTTGGAGGGGGCAGCCCCAAGAACTTCCTGCTCCAGACCGAACCCCAGATCCAGGAAGTCCTCGGCATCGATGAACGGGGCCACGACTACTTCCTGCAGCTGACCGACGCCCGTCCCGACACCGGCGGCCTCTCCGGCGCGACCCCCGCAGAAGCCGTCAGCTGGGGCAAGATCGATCCAGACATGCTGCCCGGCACCGTGGTTTGCTACCTCGACAACTCCATTGCCCTCCCGCTTCTCACGGCGTACGCCCGGGCGCGGCACGCTCCGCGCCCGCTCAAGCGGCTGCATGCACGCCGCGCCGCCCTGCTCCAGCGGCTGATCGACGAGTATCACGCGGCCTTGCCGCAACGGGATCGCCGCGCCCAGGACGCTACCTCCAGCAGCCGCGGTGCCAGCTAGCTGTGCCCCGCGAGGGCGGATCCTGACCTATCCGCTCTATGCCCTGGGCCTGCTGACGACGATCAACGTCCTCAGCTTCGTCAATCGCAACGTCATTTTCGCGCTGTTCGAGACCATCGAGCGCGAGCTTGGGCTGAGGGATGCGGATGCGGGGTGGCTGGCCGCCGCCTACGTGCTGATGTTCTCCCTCGCTGCGCTTCCCCTCGGAGTCCTGAGCGACCTGCGCTCACGCCGTGCCGTGCTGGCCTGGGGCGTGGCGGGATGGAGTGCGTTCACGATTCTGGGAGCGCTGGTTCAAGGGTTCTGGCAACTGTTCTTCTGCCGGGCGGCCGTGGGCGTCGGTGGGGCCGCGGCGGCGGCCGCAGCCGCCGCTCTCGTGGCGGACTTCTTCCCCGGCCCGCGGCGGGCGCTCGCCATGGGGATCTACATGTCCGGGATCGCGCTGGGAGGTGTGCTCGGCATTGTAGTCGGGGGAGAATTGCAGGCGGTTTACGGTTGGAGGCTTGCATTCGTCGCGGTAGGGCTGCCGGGCTTGCTGATCGCTCTCCTGGCCGCGAGGCTGGTGGATCCCACCAAGTCACGACCCTTGCTCACGGTGCGGCAATACCTTCGCGAACTGGAGCTGGGAGCCTTTGCCCTGGTGCGAGCCTGCTTCCCGGTCATGCTCGCGACGGGCGTGGGGGCCATCGTGGCCTTCTTCCTCGATCGCCAGTACGGCTCCGCCTCCGATCGCGATGTCGCGGCCTTCGCCCTGATCGCGGGGCTGGGCCTGGCGCTCAACATCTGGTATTGGGTTCGACAGTCACGCCATCAGCCGGGGCTGCTCGGCACGGCCGTGGTGGAATCTGCGGTCGAGGAGATGGTACGCGGGAGCCGCGCGGTGCTCAGGACCCCAACCCTGGTTTACGTGTTTCTGGGCGGCGCCTTGATCTCCTTCGGGATGAACGGGCTGGTGGGTTGGGCACCGACGTTCATGTCTCGAGAGCTGGGCCTCTCGGTCGCGATGGCCACGCGAACCCTTGGCCGCTGGGGGCTGCTGATGGGGATTGCCGGCACCGTCGTCGGCGGGAGCCTGGCCGACTGGCTCCGGCGATACACGCCGACGGCGCGGGTCCTGACCGTGGCGACCGGATTCCTGATCGGGGGCCCGCTGGCGCTTTGGCTGCTTACCATCCGGGACTTCGACCTCTTCCAGCCGGTGTTCTGCGCTGCCTTCTTCTTTCTGAGCTGGTACAGTGGGCCGATCGCCGCGGTGATCTTCGACGTGGTACCCGCGCGGATCGGCGCCTCGGTGGTGGGGGCCTATCTCTTCTTCATTCACCTCGCGGGAGATTCGATCGCGTTTCCCCTGGTCGGAGCCCTCTCGGACCGGTTCGGCATCGACCGCGCGGTCTTTCTGCTTCCAATTGCGGGACTTCTCGGGGGCTTGGTAGTTCTCTTTGGAGCGAGAACCGTGGCGGGAGACATGGAGCGAGCAATCTCGACGACGGCCGAGTGGGAAGCGCGCGTGCTTTCGGGGGGATGAGCCTCTCCGCGCCTAGCGGGCGTGGCGGAACATCAATTCGGTCAATTCGTCGTACAACGCCTCTTGCTCGGCTTCGGTCCCCGAACGAATCGTGGTTGACGCGCAGTGCTTCAGGTGATTCCGGAGCAGGCTTCGCCCCGTCGCCCTGAGCGCCTCCTGCACCGAGGACATCTGGGCCAGGACATCGGCACAGTACCGTTCCTCCTCCACCATTTTCTGAAGCCCGCGCACCTGCCCTTCGATGCGGCGGAGCCGGTGGAGAACGGCGGTCTTGATCTCGGGGTCGACCGCGACCGCGTGGCCGCCGGGGCCGGCGTGGACTCCGCAGGCGCAGGGAAGGGAGGAGGTCGAATCGGGCATGGATCAGGCCTTTCGCAGGCGGAGACTGTTGGAGATCACACTGACACTGCTGAACGCCATCGCGGCCGCGGCGATGGCCGGCGATAGCCGAAGGCCGAACGCCGGATACAAGGCCCCCGCCGCGATGGGAATGCCGATCACGTTGTAGATGAAGGCCCAGAACAGGTTCTGCTTCATCACCCGCAAGGTGCGGCGGGCCAGTCGAACCGTCGCGGGCACCGCGCGCAGATCGCTCTTCATGAGGGTAATGCTTCCCGCTTCGATGGCGACGTCGGTTCCGCTGCCCATCGCGATGCCGACATCCGCCTGAGCCAGCGCCGGCGCGTCGTTGAGCCCGTCGCCCACCATGGCGACCGGGCCAGTGCCCTGGAGTTTCCGGATCTCCTCGAGTTTCTGATCCGGGAGTACTTCCGCGATGACCCGATCGACTCCCACCTTGCGACCCACCTCCTGAGCGGCTCGCACCCGGTCGCCCGAGAGCATCACCACCTCGAGACCCAGCGCGTGCAGTTCCGAGACCGCTTCGGCGCTGGTCGGGCGCAGGGGGTCGCTGACACTGATGACGCCGATGACCTTGCCCTCGGCGGCGACAAACACCGGCGTCTCTCCCCGGTCCGCATGTCGAATGGCGAGCTCGCCGAAGCGGCCGAGATTCCGCCCTTGGGCGGTCATCAACACCTCGTTGCCCACCGCCAGCTTCCTGCCCCCTACCACGCCGGTCACCCCCTGACCCGGGTGCGCCTGGAAAGCGGCGGGGTCAGTCAGCGATAGCCCTCGGGCAAGAGCGCCTGCCACGATCGCCTCCGCGACCGGGTGCTCGCTGAGACGCTCCAGGGAGGCCGCGGCGGCCAGGAGCGCATCCGCGTTGCCGTCCTCGGCCTCGACGTGCGTGACCGCGGGCTTCCCCTCCGTAATGGTCCCGGTCTTGTCCAGGACCATCACCCCTACCTGGCTGGTCCGCTGAAGGGCCTCGGCATTCCGAATGAGCATCCCCCGCTCGGCGCCGCGTCCAGTGGCGACCATGACGGCGGTGGGAACCGCAAGGCCCATGGCGCAGGGGCAGGCGATGATGAGGACGGTCACCGCGGAGACCAGGGCGTGCAGGTAGGCAGGCTCCGGTCCCAGGTCGAACCAGATCACGAAGGTCGCGATGGCAATCGAGACCACCACCGGAACGAAGATGGCCGAGATCCGATCCGCCAGCCGTTGGATCGGGGCCTTGGTGGCCTGAGCCTGCTGCACCATGGCGATGATCCGGGACAACACCGTGTCCTTACCGGTGCGGGTGACCCGCACGCGAATCGCGCCATTCTTGTTGAGGGTGGCACCAGTGACCTGGTCACCGGACTGCTTGGAGACCGGCATGGGCTCGCCGGTGAGCATCGATTCATCGACGCTGGTGGTGCCCTCGAGCACTTCGCCGTCGAGAGGAATCCGGTCCCCTGGGCGGACCAGGACCTGGTCGCCGGGGCGGACGGCCGAGAGGGGCACCTCGCGCTCCCCACCGGTGACCAGTACGGTCGCGGTCTCGGGCCGGTAACCGATCAGTCTGCGGATGGCCTCGGAGGTACGGCCCCGGGCCCGCGCCTCGAGCACGTTGCCGAACAATACCAGGCCGATGATGGCGTTCACCGATTCGTAGTACGGGGGCGACCAGAGGCCTCTCGACTCGAGCCATCCCTCGGCGAGCGTCATCGCCAGGCTGAACGCGAACGCGGCTCCGGTACCGATCGCGATCAGAGTGTTCATGTCGGCCGAATGGTGCCGAAAGGCCGCCCAACTGCGAGTGTAGAAATGCCGACCGGCCCATAACACGACCGGCAGGGTGAGGGCGAGCTGGCCGAACGTCACCGCGGCCCGCGGGAGACCGGGCAGCATCGAAAGGATTACGCAGCCGAGCGTGGCCAGGCCAGCCACGATCGCCTTGCGCGTGATGTCGCGAACTTCCTGGGCCCTGGTTTCCTGTTCGGCCTTGAGCGCGTCCTCGATTGATTGCTCGGGGGACGGCAATTCCGCCCCGTAGCCGGTGCCGCGAATGGTCTCGACCAGCGTTTCCACTGAGGTGGCCGCGGGGTCGAACTCGACGGCGGCCGATCTGGTCAAGAGGTTGACGGCGGCTGAAGAGACGCCGGGGCTTTGTTCGAGCACGCGCTGGACCCGCCCGCTGCATCCGGCGCAGGTCATTCCGCTGACCGGAATGGTGACGGATTCCTTCATGGGGTCTCGGTCACGATCAGTTTTCCGTGGAGCATTCCCATGCCGCAGGCGAAATCATAGGTCCCGGGACGGGAAGGCGTGAATTGTACCGGCGTGATTTTGCCCGGAGTGAGGAAGGTGCGAATCCCGAAGTCTCCCAACACGACTTCGTCCGTGCAGCTTCCCCGATCCTTGCGATTGAAATCGAGCCGCACGGGAAGACCGGCCTGGACGTGGATTTCGGACGGCTCGTACCCACCATCGACGGTGACCGCGATCCGTTGGACGCCGGCTCGGACGGACGCCGCGCCCACCCGCCGCCCAGCGAGGAAGAAGTAGTAGTTCACCCAGGCTATGAGGCCGAGGCCGGCTGCGGTGACGATCAGTTGAGTGGCGGGCATGAGCTTCTACGGTTGAGACGGTTTGAAGATAGGCTATTGGGTCCATATAGGGGAGGGGGGTATATCAAGTGCTTTCCGCAGGCGGAGATGCATTAGGCTGGGAGGAGCGCTGCGATGGGCGGCTCAGAGGGAGGACCGGTGGGCATCCTCTAACTCCTTATCCAACAAAGGACTAGATTGGCCCGACGGGCTGCCGGGCACAACTTTCGCTCCTCTTCCCCCCGCTATGTCCGAGTCGTCCCTGCCCCCGGATCTCGCCGCCAGAACCGCTCGAGTGAGCCAGGGAATTCCCTTGCTCCGCTCGGAGGAGATGTCGGCTGATCTGGTTGCGATCCGGACCTGGCAGGAAGCGCTATCAGATGCGCTGTCGGAAGAAGTCCCCCACGATCTCTTTGCGCTTTGGTTGTTCCCCCCGGGCGGGTCCCCGGTGCTGGTCGGCCCTGAGGCGTTGGCCGAAGACCAGCTGGTGATCCCCCACCCGGCGCCGACCCTGGACGAGAAGCAGCTGGCGGTACTGGAGGAGATCGTCCGCGACGCGGGCTACAAGTCGGCCAAGTGCCTCGCCATTCCACACGGGCAGGCCGATGTCGGCCTCCTGCTCCTGGCGGATCTCCGTCCCGGCCTCTATGGCGCCATCCCAATGGCGCTCCTGGAAGCGGCGGTGCGATCCATCGCGCCAATGTTGGGTCGGCTGGTGCGCCGCTGGCCCACCGCCGATGTGGAGAGTGCGGAATCGGAACTCACGGTGGTCGGACATCGCCCCCCGGCCCGGGTTCGGGGGGACGCGGCCCGGTTTGATGCCTTGCTGGCCGGGCTCGGTCAGGCTTCGACCGGCGCGGGAACTCCGCGTGACTTCCTTCTGGCGGTCTCCTACACGCTTCAACCGCTCCTGCCCCACGACATCATCGAACTCCTGGTTCCCGACGCTACCGGCGAGCGACACTACCGGCTGGGCAATCACGGCTTTGGTCCGCTCTGGGCCGATCCCGCCCTGGTGGTGGAGGCAGATGCCTTCGATCCATTGGGCCTCTTCCAGGAGCGAGGCAGCGTCCTGGTCGCCGACACCCGGGGCACCTCACTGGAGCGCTGGGCTCTTGGAGGTCCCCTGGGAGAGCCCCGCTCGGTGATCGCGGTAAAGCTCCGCGTCCTGGAGCGGACGGTGGGTTATCTGCTGCTGGGAAGTCTAGGGGAGGATTTCTACGAAGCCGAAGACCTGGATCTGCTGGATCACGTTGGCGCGCTGATCACGGCTCGGGTCGACGCCTTTGTTCTGCTCTGGCACCAGCAGGTGCTGCGGACCAACCTCGGTCTGCTCCGGAGTCTTCCGGTCCAACTCGGCAAGATGGGTGACACACTGGCGACGATCCCGTTGCTGGGCGAGGGCACGCGGCTCTTCGCCCGCCAACTCGGCGGACTGCTGCCCGCCAAACGAATCGAGTTTGCGCTCAAGCTGGGAGACGAAGCGCGGGTGGCGATCGTGGAGCCCGGAGACACTACCGCGCTGGCGGATCTGCCCCAGCGGCCGATCGCGGGCACCCTGGTCGGCGATGTGATCAAGGGAACATCCCCTTACGTGCTGACCGAGCAGGAACTGGGGAGCGGGCCGGAGTCGGTGATCGTGGTCCCGCTGCGGGCTGGAGGGAACGTCTTCGGCGCGATGGCCATTACCGGATCGGTGGAGGTCTTCACTCGGGGAGACATACCGCTGGCTCAGCAACTCGCCGACCTCATCGCCCCGCACTTTGACATCCTGCGCCGCTCCGGCGCCATGCCCCCACCGTTCAGCCCGGGTTGGAAGCGCGCCCCCAGGTTCTGATCAGCGCGTCAACGGTGTGACGGCGGTGGCGCCGGCGGTCCCGCCGTCGATTCACGCTCTACCCGTTTGATGATCGGCCGCCGCTTCAGGGCGCGGCGAATCGAGCTGCGGGTCATCTGCCAGATCACATCAAGGCCGAATCCTGCGAACGCCACCAGAAAGCGCGCGCTGCGCCAGAGACTGCCCCTGGGCGGGTGCGCTGGCTGCGACTGAGGAACCTCCGGGCCCACGCCGAGCGTCGGAGTCTCGTCCTGCAGTCTGTGGGGGGTGGCGAGGGCCATCGGCGCGATCCCTGTCGGTCGACCCGGAAAAGCTACTCGGTTCTGTCCTCGGCGACAGGCCCGCGAGGTGGATGGGTGACTGATGTGTACCGCCGGTCCTTCCCGGCGAGGCGGGCAAGCGGTATGGTCACTGGGCGCGGCTTCGGGGCCGCGAGATCTTCCTGGTGACCGAGGTTGCACCCACCGATGTTCCGAGTTGCGCCATGATTCTCAGAAACCTTCGCTATCTCACTGCACTGGCCCGCGAGAAACATTTCGCGCGGGCTGCAGCGGCCTGTGACGTTACCCAGCCGGCGCTCTCTGCCGGCATCAAGCAGCTGGAGGAAGAGCTCGACCTCCTGATCGTCAGACGGGGCCAGCGGTTCGAGGGCCTCACGGCGGAAGGTGAGCGGGTGCTCGAGTGGGCCCGACGGATTCTCACCGACTACGAGAGCTTGCAGCAGGAAGCAAGCGAGCTGCGTGCGGGGCTCACCGGCCGGCTCCGGATCGGGGCGATCCCGACTACCCTGCCGATGGTTTCCCTGCTGACGACGCCATTTGCCCAGCAGCACCCCCATGTCACGATCACGGTGCTCTCCCTTACTTCCATCGACATTCAGCGGGGGCTCGACGACTTCAGCCTGGATGCCGGGCTCACCTACCTCGATAACGAACCGCTGGCGAACGTGCGTACGCTGGCGCTCTACCTCGAGCGCTATTTCCTGTTCACCCCGGCCAGCAGCCCCCTCGCCATGCGCGACACCGTGAGCTGGGCCGAGGTGGCCCGGCTTCCGCTCTGCCTGCTGACGCCGGACATGCAGAACCGCCGGATCCTGGACGCACACTTCGCCAAGGCACGGGTGGAGGTGCGTCCCTCGATCGAGACCAATTCGGTACTCACCCTCTGGTCCCACCTGCGGTCGGGCCAGTGGTCGAGTGTCCTGCCGCAGACCTTCCTGTCCCTCTTCGGCCAACCTGAAGGACTCCGGGCGATCCCGCTGGAGGGCCCGCGGACCCGGCAGACGGTCGGCGTGGTCATTCCCGACCGGGAGCCGCTCACCCCCTCGGCCCGAGAGCTGGCTCGGATCGTCAAGGATCTCGATGTGGCGGCCGCCCTGGAGGAGCGGGCGTCCGCCACGGGCGATTGATTTCTCCGCACGGCCTCATCGGCATCGTTTATCGCATCATCAGCGAGGCCTATTTGCGGGCAAGGCTGCGGGGCGTAGATTCAGCGAGGCAGCGCGCCTCCTGCCGGAAACGCGCGCTCCACAAGGATTTCCCGTGTGTCCCGGCGAGCGCAGCAGGACGCGCGCCGGGTTCAAGGAGTCGCGTCATGGCGATGGAGTTCACCCGTCTCACCGAGCCGTTGGTACGCGATGGTGGTCGTCTTCGTCCCGCCAGTTGGGAGGAGGCGCTGGACCGCGCGGCGGAGGGGTTCCGCCGGGTAAAGGCCCAGCACGGCGGCGACGCCATCGGGACCTTCAGCTGCTCCAAGGCCAGTAACGAAATGAATTTCCTGGCCGCGAAGCTGGCGAGGGTCGTCTTCGGCACCCATAACATCGATAGCTGTAACCGGACCTGACACGCTCCTAGCGTCGTCGGTCTGGCGACGGTGTTCGGTGCCGGTGGGGGCACCAGCTCCTACCGAGAAGTGGAAGAGACGGACGTCGTCTTCCTCTGGGGAGCGAACGCCCGGGAAAACCACCCCATCTTCTTTCACCACATCCTCAAGGCGGTGAACAACGGCGCCCGGCTCTATGCCATGGATCCGCGGCGCACCGTCTCGGCCCAGTGGGCGGATGAGTGGCTGGGGCTCAACGTCGGCTCCGACATCGCGCTGTCGAACGCGATGGGTCGCGAGATCATCCAGGCGGGGCTGGCCAACGAGGCGTTCATCCGGCGCGCAACCACGGGATTCGACGCGTATCGGAAGAGCGTGGAGCGCTACACACTGGAGTACGCCGAACAGGAGACGGGGGTCCCCGGGGATGTGATCCGCCGCGCCGCCCACGCCTATGCCCGGGCAGACCGGGCCGTGATCTGCTGGACCCTGGGGATCACCGAGCACCACAACGCGGTCGACAACGTGCTCTCGTTGATCAACCTGGCGCTCTTGACCGGCCACGTGGGGCGCTACGGCTCGGGGGTCAATCCGCTCCGGGGCCAGAATAATGTGCAGGGCGGCGGTGACATGGGCGCCATTCCCAACCGGCTGGTCGGCTTCCAGGACTGGACCACGGACGCGGCCATCCGCCAGCGGTTCGAAAAGGCCTGGGGAGTGAAGCTCAAGCCCGAATACGGCAAGAACCTCACCCAGATGTTCGAGGCGATGGAGCATGGGGAGATGCGGTCGCTCTACGCGATCGGTGAAAATCCGGCGCAATCCGAGGCCGATCAGACGCGGACCGAGCGGCTGCTGAGCGGCCTGGAACACCTGGTGGTGCAGGACATCTTCCTCACCCGCACGGCCGAACTCGCGACGGTGGTGCTTCCCGCCTCGTCGAGCTGGTGTGAAGCCGAGGGCACCGTCACCAACAGCGAACGGCGGGTCCAGCGACTCCGGAAAGCGCTGGAGCCGCCGCCGGGCGCGCGCGACGACATGTGGATCATCAGCGAGATCGCCCGGCGGCTGGGCGGCGACTGGGGTCAGCCCTCAGCGGAAGAGGTCTGGAATGAGGTCCGCTCGCTGGCGCCGATGTTCGCGGGAATGAGCTACGCCCGCCTGGACAAGGAAGGCGGGCTCCATTGGCCCTGCTACGACGAGAAGCATCCCGGCGAGCTGTTCCTCCACTCACGACTCTGGAAGGATCCGATCGAGGGACCACCGGCTCCCTTCTCGGTGGTCGAGCATGATCCTCCCGTGGAGCGGCCCGACGCGGAATACCCGTTCCAATTGACCACGGGTCGCCGGCTCGACTCGTACAACACCGGAGTGCAGACCGGGGGCTTCACCTCTCCGCTCCGGCGCGGTGAGTCGCTCGACATGTCTCCTGAGGACGCGAAGCGTCTGGGCCTCATGGACGGCGATCCGGTTCGGGTCACCTCGCGTCGCGGTAGCGTGGTCGCCCCGGTGCGGATCGATCGCTCCCTGCGTGCCGGGCTGGTATTCATGACCCTGCACTTCCAGGACGAAGTGAAGACCAACGTCCTGACCGTCGACTACACCGACCCCAAGTCGGGGACCGCCGAATTCAAGGCCTGCGCCGTCCGGGTGGAGGCCATTGGGGCGGCGCCGGTGCGGGCGACCGTGCCACGGGCTCCCGATCCAGCACCCTAACCTGCCCTAAACCTTGGATCTCCATCTCCTGAACGCCGAACCGACGGCCGAGGAGCGCGAAGCGGTTGACGCGTTCCTCGGCCCTCCGGTCTCGGGCTGGGACGGCGGCCCCCGGGTGACCCGGGACAGTCACACCGCTGCGGGGGGACACGCGGCCCGCGGACGACGGCATCTCCTCCTGCCGGCCTTCCATGCGGTGCAATCGCGGGTGGGCTGGATCAGTGAAGGCGCGCTCAACTACGTCTGCGAGCGCCTGACCATCCCCCCGGCCGATGCCTATGGCGTGGCCACCTTCTACGCGCTGCTCTCCACCGTGCCTCGGCCCAAGCGCGTGGTCCACGTCTGCGACGACATCGCGTGCCGCTGTAAGGGCGCGGAGAAGCTCTGCGCTGAGCTGGAGCGGACGGTGGGTCCGGCTTACCACCACGGCCCCAACGGCGACCACCACGAGATTCCCGAAGATGGTGCGGTCTGGCTCCGGAGCCCCTGTCTGGGTCTCTGCGATCAGGCCCCTGCGGCCCTGGTCACGATCGCCGGGACCTCACCGATAGAACGGCTGTTCGGGGACGTCACCGCGACCAAGCTGGCCGAGGTGCTCAAAGGCGATCTGCGCTCGACCTCGCATCCTCATCCCCGGCTTCCCCAGACGGGCGATGCGTCGTTGCGATTGTTGCAGCGAGTGAATGTGGTCGATCCCACCAGCCTGGATGACTACCGGTCCCGCGGCGGCTACCAGGCACTGCGGAGCGCCTGTGACATGGGTCCCGAGGCGATCATTCGGGAGGTCACCGACGCGAAGTTGTTGGGCCGGGGCGGGGCCGCGTTCCCCACCGGTCGCAAGTGGGACGCGGTGGCGAAGCAGCCGGTGAGGCCGCACTACCTCATCTGCAACGCGGACGAGTCGGAGCCCGGCACCTTCAAGGACCGGGCGATCATGGAGGGCGATCCCTTCGCGGTGGTCGAGGCGATGACCATCGCCGCTTATGCGACCGGCTGCGAACAGGGCTACATCTACCTGCGGGGCGAGTATCCCCTGGCCCATGAGCGGCTGCAGCACGCGATCGATACGGCGACCCACCGCGGTCTCCTCGGAACCAACATCCTGGAACAGGGCTTCTCGTTCGAGATCGAGATTCGGAAGGGAGGCGGGGCGTACATCTGCGGTGAAGAGACCGCGATCTTCAACTCGATCGAAGGCTTCCGGGGGGAACCCCGGAACAAGCCACCCTTCCCCGTGCAATCGGGTGTCTTCCACAAGCCAACCGTCATCAACAACGTCGAGACCCTGGTGAACGTGCTGGAAATCCTGCGGATCGGGGGTCCGGCCTACGCCAAGGTCGGCACCGAGGGGTCCGCCGGCACGCGACTCTTCTGTCTCTCGGGCTGCGTGACTCGGCCCGGCGTGTACGAGGTTCCCCACGGGGCCACGCTCCGCCGGCTGCTCGAGATGGCGGGTGGTGTGGCCGGAGGACGGCCGCTTCAGGCGGTCCTGCTGGGCGGCGCGGCCGGCGGGTTCGTGAGGCCGGACGAGTTGGACATTCCGCTCACCTTCGAGGGCGCGCGGGCAGCCGGGGCGACGGTGGGGTCCGGCGTCATCATGGTGTTCGACGATACCGTCGACCTGATGGACATGATTCTGAGGATCGCCGCCTTCTTCCGCGATGAATCCTGCGGCCAGTGTGTTCCCTGCCGGGTGGGCACGGTGCGGCAGGAAGAGGCGCTCTACCGCCTCAAGGCCGGCCGCGCCCGGGGTGGGGCCAAGACGGAGCTGGCGCTGCTCGAGGAAATCGGACTGGCGATGAAGGATGCTTCGATCTGCGGCCTGGGTCAGACCGCTTACAACGCGGTGGAATCGGCGGTCAAGCGTTTGAAGCTCTTCGAAAAGGCGGCTGCGAAATGAGTGCCCTGGTCCAATTGGAGCGATTGCGCCGCACCGTCGAGCTCAAGATCGACGGTGAAACCGTGCAGGTACCGGAAGGCACCACGATCTACGACGCTTGCCGGATGCGCGGGAATGTCCTGCCCACACTCTGCTACCTCGAGACCCTGCACCCCGTCAACGTGTGCCGGGTCTGCGTGGTCGAAGTCGAAGGCTCGCGGGTGCTGGTGCCGTCGTGCTCCCGCGCGGTGGAACCGGGCATGGTCGTGAAGACCAATACGGAGCGGGTGCAGCACAGCCGCAAGATGGTGCTCGAGTTCCTGGCTTCCTCGGTCGACCTCTCCACGACACCCGATGTCGATGGGTGGCTGGCCGAGTACAAGGCTTCTCCCGAGCGCTATGGCCCGGCGGCGTCCCCTTCGCCGGCCGGACACCGGGACAGCCTGCAACCGGGACATCATTCGCCACCCGACGTCCAGCATCGCGCCACTGTCGCGCAGCCCACCAAGGTGGATAACGAGCTGTACGTGCGGGACTACGGCAAGTGCATCCTCTGCTACAAGTGCGTCGAGGCCTGCGGCAAGGACTGGCAGAACACCTTCGCGCTCACGGTGGCGGGCCGGGGGTTCGACGCCCGGATCTCGACCGAATTCGCCGTCAAGCTCCCGGAGTCGGCCTGCGTCTATTGCGGGAATTGCATCGCGGTCTGTCCGACCGGGGCCCTGATGTTCAAGTCGGAGCATGACCACCGGAAGCAGGGCACCTGGGACGAATCGAAGCAGCACGTCACCCAGACGATCTGTCCCTACTGCGGCGTGGGGTGCAATCTCGAGCTCCACGTCCAGGACAACGAGATCGTCAAGGTGACCTCACCCCTGGATCACGAAGTGACCCGGGGCAATCTCTGCATCAAGGGGAGATTCGGCTGGAGATACGTGCAGAACCGCGGCCCATCGCCTCAGAAAGAGGGAATTCGGCGCGCGTAGTGATCCGCTAGAGACCCACTCGCCCAGGGTGGGTGTAGGCCGTCATCTGCCCTTTGCGGGCAAATCCTACCAGGGTCAGTCCTGCCTGTTCGGCAATCCGCACGGCGAGTCCCGTCGGTCCCGAGATGGCGACCAGGATCGAGGCGCCCAGCACGGTCGCCTTCTGGACCATCTCGAAGCTGGCCCGGCTGGTCACGATCAGGAAGCCGGTCTGCGGATCCACCCCTCGCTTGACCAGGGCGCCGATCACCTTGTCGAGGGCGTTGTGGCGGCCCACGTCTTCACGCACGACCTCGATGTCTCCATTGATCGACGCCCACGCGGCGGCGTGCACCGCCCCGGACACGGCATTGAGGGATTGGTGAGTCGTGATCCCGCGCAACGCGGCCTGAATCGCCTCGGGCTTGACGGTGGGACCGGCCGGCACCGGATGCAACTCCTTCAGCACCGCGGCGATGCTGTCCGTGCCGCAGATCCCACAGCCGGTCCGACCGGTCAGGCGCCGAGTCCGTGAAGCCACGACCGCCTCGCACTCGGGCGCGATGGTGGCCTGAATCTCGATTCCCTGACTGTAGCGGACGATTTCGACCGCCTGGAGGTCGGCCGGCGTGCGGATCAGCTCCTCGGTGAGGCTGAAGCCGAGCACGAAATCCTCGAGGTCGGTCGGGGTGGCCATCATGACCACGTGCGGAATTCCGTTGTAGACGATGGCCACGGGCGTCTCTTCGACGACCTGCTCGGCCCGCTCCGAGACGACGCCGTCACGCCACTGCCTGGCCTCGAGATCGAGCAGGGGCTGAGCGTATCCCAGCCGCCCCAGCCCCAGCCGCTCCTGCATCTGTTTGAGATCGATCGCCATCGGTGGCCCTCCCGAACGGCCCTTCGAAATATACCAGTCGGGCGCGGGTCCCGTGACTGCGGGGGGAACCGTGCCCGATCGCCAGCCGCCCTTGCGGGGCGCCACGACGACCGGGACCGGTCCCGAACACTCTCCGATTACTTGAATTCGGTGGTTACTCGCATCACGAGCGTGCGCCCCATGCCGGGGTCCACGGCGTTGGTCTTGATCCGGCTCAGGAAATTGGCGTAGGCCTGGTTGAACGCGTTCTTCAGGGTGAAGTCGAAATGCACCGGCGTCTTCCCGGCGAACAGGCTGAACCCCGCGCCGAGGTTCACGAGGGTATAGCCCTCCGAGCGGTAGCCGGCTCCCCCGAAGGCCTGACTGAAGAAGACGGCCTCGGCCGGGTCGAGTCGAGTCTGAGCCGCATTGGTCTCCCCGCCGACCAGGAAATACGGACTCTGGAACCAGCGTTGCCCGCCGCCCTCGAGCCGCGCGAAGTAAGTTGCCCGGAAGGGCGGAATGTTGGGCAGCGGGTTGTTGGTGCTGGTGTTCTGGGCCCAGACGTAGTCCGCGGTCCCCTGCAGGTGAAGGATTTTCGTCGGGTGGTACTGGACGGCAGCCTCGAATCCCGTCAACCGGGCATTGCCCTGCGTGAAGTCGTAGATCTCGAAGCCCGACCCCGGATCGATCTGGCCGGTGGGGAAACTGTAGATGTAATTCTGGACCCAGTTGACGAAGCCACCCAGCTCGGCCGCCACCCGTGAGCTCTGCACTCGAATGGCCAGGTCGGTATTGACGGACGTTTCGTTCTTGAGGGTGGAGTCACCCCGCTCGAAGGCCACGGTCCCTTCGTGGACCCCGTTGGAGAACAGCTCGAAGCTCGAAGGGGCTCGAAACCCGCGGCCCACGTTGAACACCAGGGCCACCGGTTCCGCGACCTTGTACAGCGCCCCCAGATTGCCCGTGATCGAATTGTAGGTCCGGGTCTGGGCCGTCACTCCGATGACGGTGTCGTCCTCCACTTTGAGATTCCGGTAGTCGTACCGGAGCCCCCCCGAGAGGCGCCAGCGCCCGGTCTCCAACTGCTCGAAGGCATAGACACCCAGGCTGTTGGCGCGGTTGTTGGGAATCAGGGTTTCCTCCCCGAACTTATCGAAGCCGGTGGTCAGGCCCGAGATCCCCAGGATGCCGTGCAGCGGGCCAAGGGGGGAGTGGTGCCACCGCGCGGCGGCGGTCCAGGTCTCCGATAGGAGGCCGAGTGCCACGTCGGTGGTGACGGCGTCCTCGAACTCGCGGCGCCGGTTCCGTTCGTAGCCTCCGGTCATTTCCAGCACGGAATTTCCCAGGGGGAGGTTGGCATCCAGGCGGGCTCGGCTGTCCGACATCCGCTGGACGCCCGTAGCGGTTGGGTCCTCATCGGTCATCTCGATCTTCTCGTTGCGCTGGGTGAAGGTCCCGGAGACCGATCCCCAGGTCCCCCGGTATCCGAGTGCCGCGCTACCGCCAATGGCCTCATCGCCGCTGTTCCACAAGACGTAGTTGGGGGTGCGGACGTCCTGACTGGTTCGGCCGCTGATATCGGCGCGGGCCCCGAAGCCCCCGCTTGCCCCTTCGATCAGCAATGCGCCGTCGGGTTGGCGATTGTTGGTACCATAGGCCACGCTGACCCGGCTCTGGGCGAACCCGGAACGGCCGATGGCGTCGGGAATGGGAGGGGGAATCACGTTTACCACGCCGCCCAGGGCGTCGGAGCCATACAGCACACTCGCCGGGCCCCGAATGACCTCGATCCGCTCGGCATTCTCGGTCTCGATGTTGGGACCGTGCTCGTCACCCCACTGCTGGGTCTCCAGGCGTTGCCCGTCGTCAAGCACCAGGACCCGATTAGCCGTCAGGCCGCGAATCACCGGCTTGCCGATGCCCACCCCGGTGCTCCAGCTGTGGACTCCGGCGACGCCATTCAGTGTCTCACCCAGACTGGGGGCCTGGGCGGAGTGCAGGTCCTCACCGCTCAGGACTGCGGTGGGCTGCGGCGAGTTGAGCACCGCGCTCGCCGTGGGCGTGGACGTCACCTGAATGGGCGGCAGCTCCACCAGAGAGACCTTCATCGTCAGGTCGAGCGTCAGGTTCTGGTCTTTGAGGACCACGGTGGCTTCCTGAGGCCCGTAACCGATCAACGAATAGGACAAGTGATACTGGCCGCTGGCGAGCTCGGTGAAACGATACTGGCCGTCCGGCCCGGTGGTGGTGGTCCGGTTGAGCTCCAGGACGATTACCCGCACTTCAGCAAGTGGGGCGCCTTGTTCATTGGTGACCCGGCCGCTGATTTCCAGGGCAGGGGGTGGATCATTGGCGAGCGCGAGGGCGGGGCTGGCCACGGCCAGCAATAGCCCCAGCTCGATAGACAGGAAGCGCATATGCCCTCCGGTACCAAGAGGTGAACCGCCCGCCTGAAGGGGGCGGCTGAGATCTTGTGGTCACCGTCGGATCGCAGAGCGATCAGGCGATGCTTACCGGCGGGGCCCTGGAGAGTTGAGTGGAACTGGGAGGGGAAGGGGGGGCGACTGGCCGAGTCCAGACTGCTGGAACTTGCGTGGACGCATGGGACCGCAGGACGATGCCCCGGCCGATGAGGATGTGTCCAGTACTCTGACGCTGCTCGGAGACGGCGCACTGCGCCGGGTGGACGAGACTGGCACCCTCGGCTTCGAAGCGAACTGGTGCCGTGCTGGTGCGGGGGCCGTGGAAGAGCGCGGCGTCGATTGCCGGGAGGGCAATCCCTCCCCCCACCACGATGGTGAGGAGAAGTAGCGCTCCGATTCGGGTCCGCCTGCGGCTCGCCATCCTCACTTGGTCCTCGCCACGGATTCCTAGGCTGCCGATTCGACCGGCAGGCCGGTCGCTCGCCGAACCAGGTAGGCGAGCAGGAGCAAGATGCCGAACACGCACACTACGACCGGTCCCGTCGGAAGATCGTAGTGAAAGGAGACCCAGAGGCCTCCCGCCGAGGCGGCCATTCCGGCCAACCAGGAGTAGGCGGCGAGCAACCCGCGGCGGCGGGTGAACTGAAACGCGATGGCCGCCGGGATTACCAGGAACGAAAACACCAGCAGCACGCCCACGATCGGCACCGAGAAGGTGATCACGATGCCGAACGAGAGGTAGAAGAGAAAATCCCACCAGCGAACCCGCCACCCCTGTGCGACCGCGGTCTCGGGCTCGAATGAAATGGTGAGGAACCGCCGGCGCAGGGCCCAGTGAAAGGCCCCAACGGCGGCATAGACTGCCGCCAGCCGCCAGATAGCCGGCCACCCGACCCAGAGCAGGCTCCCGACCAGGATGTCCTTGATCGCCTCTCCACCGCGGGGCGCCTTGTCGGCGACCAGGAGTGCCGCGGCGCTGGCCACCACGTAGACGATCCCGATGATGGCTTCCTGGGGCACCCGGCCGTGCGCGGCGGAGCGGCTCAAGGCGAACAGTGCCGCGCCCAGCGTGGTGAAGGCGAGCGCATAGGTGAAGGCCTGCGGCGAGGACGAATCGGCTCCCGCGAACACCGCGATGGTCGAGCCGAGGGCCGCCATCTGGGCCAGGGAGAGGTCGACGAAAATGACCTCGCGGGCGATCACGTGCAGACCCAGGTAGCTGTGGATGGCGACGATCACCATGCAGGCTACCAGCGGCGCCAGCCACAGGCTGTGCGTCAATTGGTCGAGCATCAGGCTCCCCCGGTCTTGAAGGCGGCGGCCAACGAGTTGATCCAGGTATTCATGAGGTCAAAGTAAGTCTCCACTCCCGGCGCACCGTGGGTGTTCTCCGGGACGATGACGGCCTTGGCCCCGGTCTTCTCGGCCACCTGCTGGATCTGGTCGCGACTGAAATAGTTGGAGGCGAAGAGCACGGCGATATGCCGCTCTTTCATGAGCGCGATCACCTCTTCCACGTGCTTGGGCGTGGGCGGAATGCCCGGCTTGGGCTCGATGTACTCCACGCAGTTCACCTGGAACCGGTGGCTGAAATAGGCCCATTCCTTGTGATAGCAGGCCATTTCCTTGCCGCGGAAGACCTCGCCCTGCTTGAGCCACCCGCCCAGCCGGTCGATCAACGGCGCGCCCTTGTACTTGGTCTTGGCGAGAAAATCGAGGAGCTTGTCGCTCTGCAGGAGATCGTACGCGGTCGAGGGGGTGAGGATCCCGACCAGCTCAGCCCCCATGGTTGCCTCGAGAACCCGCTTCTCGAAGTCCTGCTCCCGGGCAGCGAAATAGGCGGCGTCGCCGGGAGAGACTCGCTGCAGTCCGGTCAGGATGTCGCGCGCGATGATGATCGCATTCAACGGGTCGGTGTGGATGTGCGGGTTCCCATCCGCGTGGATGTCCCCCTCCGATCGGCTCAGCGAGGTGGGAACCTCCAGCAGGGTGATCCCGGTGTATGCCGTGACGTACCCGGGGCCCCCCTCCGCGACCTTCCGGTTCCCCGCCCGGTCGAGGAGCGGGGGAACCCAGAGCTCGAGGTCGAGACCGGTGGTGACGAACAGGTCCGCGTCTCTCAGGACGGCGACGAAGCTCGGCTTGGGCTGTACGAAGTGGGGGTCCTCATCGCCCTGGGCGATGGAGGTCACGGTTCCCCGATCGCCGGCAATCTCCCGGGCGATGGCCCCGTAGGTCGTAAGGCTGGTGACGATCTTCACCGGCTCCGGGGCCGGGGTGGAGGCGGCGAGTGTCGCGGCCAGGAAGGCATGAAGCAGCATCAGTAGGTCTCGTGTTTGTGGGGGCCCATCGCGAAGACTGCCTGAAGCAGCAAGCGGTTTTCGTCGGCGCGGCCATCCTGGTGGTTGTGCTGACCTTCCAGGCGGAGGTACACGAACTCACTCTCCCACCAAGTGAGGGTCGGGGTAATCTGCCACTGATCGACTCGGGGTCCCCGAGGCGACTGTACGTAGTCGTAACGCGCTCCGAAGATCCAGCGCTGGCTGGCCTTATAGGTCAGGTCGGTAAAGGCACCGTAGCGGGTACTCTGAATGCCCGCTTCGTCGGAGTGGAACTGGTAGCCCTCGGCACGGAAGGTGAGATCCTTCCGGGTTCCCTCCCTGGGGGGCCGCCAGGTCACCCGCATATCGAGGCCGAGGACTCGGCTGCTGAGGCTGCTGTCGGAGTTCTGGCCCCCCAAACCGGTGAAGCCGATCTGTCCATACGTGCTTCGACTCAACTGCCAGAAGTTCTGCAGGCGACCGAGGAAGGTGAGCCGGTGTTCTCCGGCATACAGGGGACTACTCTCGGCGGTGGTGGTCTGGAACCAGACCTCGTGGGTCCCGTGGGCGATCGAGAGCGGCAGCGCCGTGTACAGGGAGAGGCCTACGCCCGACAGCCCGTCGTCGTTGAGGTACTCCCGGTAGACGGTTGGATATTCCGTTTCAGGGAGGGCGTGCAGGTGCCAACGGTTCAGGTCGCCGATCTGTTGGCGGAAGAGTCCGATATCAGCGCGGATTCGGCCCGGCAGCCCGGTCCAGTAGAGATATCCCTCTTCGACGCCGACGCCATCCTGGCCGAACGTCAGGAAGATCTTCGCGTAGGCGTACGGGTCCAGCGCCGATTGGATTCCGACTTCGAATTCCCGGGCCTCCCCCTCCAGGGTCTGGCCCACGTCCTGGAGTTTGAGGCGGATGTCTCCCGTGGCGCTGATCTCGGGATTCAGGACCGAGGCGTTGCGTTGCTTGCCGACGAAGGTCGTGGGGGGAGGCTTGGTCGTGTCCTGCGCCGCGGTGGGCGACTTGCCGGCCGCCGAATCTGCCGCGGCGCGGATAGCGGCCAGGTCATCCCCGCCCGTGTCCGCGGGGGCCGCCCCTCCGGCGGGGCAACGCTGCCGCCGTTCGGCCTCCACCCGGCCCGCGAGGTCGTTTACTGCCGTGGCGAGCGAATCGATGGTGGCATCTCCGGTCCGGGCCCGAGGCACCACGACGGCAGCTGGGGCCGGGCAATGACCGGTTTCGATCGAGTCCAACCGCTGGGTTAGCCCAGCGACCTGGCGCCGCAGGGAATCCACCGCTGCCGCCCGAGGCGTCTGTCCTTCGAGCCTCTGATTGAACAGAGCCAGTAATCCGACGAGCAACGCCCATCGTGTCAATGTGCGCATTTGTCTCCCAAAGACTTCAGCGCGCCTCGCAAGAAGGCGCAGTCGGACCTGGGTTGTGAACGCGACTGTGGTGCGATGCGTCCGCTCGGGGACGCCTAGCTCAGCAGGGCGGGAGGTGCGCGTGAATCCGGGACTCGAAGCGGTGCGACGGGACTGAAAACCAGCGAATGAGGCCGAAAAGTCGGCGGAGGAGCCGGGATCGGAGCTGCGGTGACTGCGGAAGCGGCCCGGACCAGGCGCGTACCCGGTGCCCATTGCCGGAGCGCGCACTGGTCACCATGGCCGCAGACTCCGCCGGCGGTCTCGAAGTGCGGCTGCTGCTGGAGGGCCTCGCTCCGGGAGCGGTGGAAGAAGATCGCATCGAAGCCGGCTTCCCCGAGGGTGCCGGCCGCGAAGAGGAGCGTGAGCAGAAGGGCTCGAGCGCGGTGGGTCCAGGTTGCCGTCACGGGAGTAGTATAGACCCTTGCCGCGGAAAGGCCAACGCAGGGCGTCGAGCAGGTTCTCGACGCCCGGGGATCGACGAGAAGCCTAGCGGGCGGAGTTGCTCTTGACCCAGATGATGTCGGGTTGGTGCGGGAACCGGAGCGTTCCCGGCGAGCCGGAGGCCATGGCGAGCTGCCATTCGACCGGCTGGTTGTCCTCGAGGTACTGGATGATCAGGTACGTCGTGTCGTGAGACTGCCTCGTGTCCACGGACTGAATCGGCCTGACCTTGGGGAGCCCTTTCTGCCCGGTGTTCAACTCGATCTGCGTCTCCGAGATCCGGAAGCCTCTCGTCGCGTACTTCTTGTTGTCAGTCCGCCAGGTGCCCAGGAAATCCCCGGGAACGGTCACACTGGTCTTCTGCATTCCGGACATCACTTGCGAGGCAGTGAAGATCACCGCTGCCGCGCCGGCGCCGATCAGGACCTTTTTCCAGGGCAGACTCCGCGCGGCGCCGGCCTCTTCGGGTTTGGGCTTCCTCTTCTTCGGGAGCCGCATGATGAGCCCCAGCCGGTCGAGGAAATCCCGGAGCTCCATGCTGTGCGCCAGATTGCCGTCGGCCACGCTCCCGTGATATCCGGGGGGGGTACCTTGGGCGGGTTGGCTTCCCGATTGGCGGGGCGTCGTGGGCGCAGTCATAAGGCGGTGATTGTCTCCCGATTAGAACTTGGATCCCAGGCCGATGAAGCCGCCATCGCCGCCGCGGACGATGTCGTCCTGGCTGGCCCCGGCCGTGACGGAGGGCACGCTGGAGCCGTCCTTGCCCAGGCTGTAGACATCAAACGTGGAGTTGAGCGGTACGCCGAACCGGTCGAGTCGGGACGAACCATTGGGGACACCGCCAGGGAACGGAAAGTACTGGTACGGCCGTCCCCAGGGGTCGAGCATTCCGGCTCGTCCGACCCCGCTCAAGTCGGCCGGCAAAGGCTGATTCGACGCTTCAATGGTCATAATCTCGGTCTGAAGCGCGCGAACGTCACCGATGGCCCGCGCGATCTTGGCCTTGTCGAGCACGGCGGAGACACGCGGGATGCCGATGGCGGCGAGAATACCGATGATGGACATCACGCTCAACAGCTCGATCACCGTGAACCCGCGGACTGACCGAAATGTGCTGGACAGTGGGCGGTTCGCGGGTCGAAGAGATCTCGACATGGTTTGATTCCCGGGTCGGTGCATGAGCACCGGATAGGTCCGCAAGAGAGGTACCAGCCTTGAGGTGCCCGCAAATGCAGTGACAGTAACAGGTTACAATAGCGAATGATGGCTCTCGTGTCGAGATGCCTTGCAGGCTGCGACCGCCCGTGAGACGAGGGGTTGATGCCCCTTTCCTGGCGATCGTTGCCGGGGCGGGTGGTTCGGGTGCTGGCGGGCGTTGGCCGGGGGATGTATATTCAATGTATATACGCCTTTCTACCCGAACATCGGAGGCTCGATTGAAGGCTCGGCTCTCGCGTTGGGGAAACAGCATCGGGCTCCGACTTCCCAAGGCCTTTCTGGTTCAGGCCGGTCTCCAGGAAGGAGACGAGGTCGAAATCGGGCTGGCCGGTGGGGTCATCACCCTTCGGCCGGTGGTTTCCGAATACGGTTTGGCAGAGTTGGCGGAGCAGATTACCCCTGAGAACCGGCACGACGAGACCGATTGGGGTCATCCCGTCGGTCATGAGGTCCTGTGACGCCGGATCGCGGCGACCTGGTGTGGGTTAACGTCGAAGCGCAGAGCGGAAAGCCGGCGGGGCGCCTGCCCGCGCTGGTGGTTTCCCCCGCGACCTACAACAGCCGCTCCGGACTGGCGCTCATGTGCGCCATAGCGGGACGGGCCAAGGGATATCCGTTCGAGGTAGCCCTGCCTCCCGGCCTCCCGATTCAGGGGGTGGTGTTGTCCGACCACTTACGCAGCATCGATTGGCGGGCTCGCCGTGCTGCTCCAGCTGGTCGGGTTCCGCCCAAGCTCGTGGCGGAAGTGCTGGCCAAGCTCAAACCGATCTGATCGAGCCATGCCCGATTCCCCGCTGGTCCAGATCACGCCAAGGCCGTCGAAAGAACGGGCGTGCCTCAACATCAACGGGGAGGAACGGGAAGTCCTGATCGCTCCTCAGGCCACGCTGCTCGAGGTGCTCCGGGAAGAGCTGGCCCTGACCGGAACCAAGCACGGCTGTGAGCTGGGAGAATGCGGAACCTGTACCGTCCTGCTGGATGGGCTCCCAATCCTGTCCTGTCTCGAGCTCGCTCTGACCTGCCAGGGCCGATCGGTGGTCACCGTCGAAGGGATGGCCCGGGGCCCCCGTCTTCACCCACTCCAGGATGCCTTCGTCGAGCTGGGGGCTGCGCAATGTGGCTACTGCACTCCCGGTTTTCTCCTTACGTCACAGGCGCTCCTCGAGGAGAATCCGTCTCCCACCCGCGAGGAGATCAAGGCCGCCCTCGCCGGCAACCTCTGTCGGTGTACCGGCTACCTCAAGATCTACGAGGCGGTGGAGCTGGCAGCCGCTCGAATGCGCGGCGAGCCCGCGGTCCCTCGACGAGAATCGCTCTATGGCCACGACTAGCGTCCCCGGCGTGCCCGCGTCCCCCGACGTCGAAAGGAACGGCCTGCACGTGGTCGGCACCGCGCGCCCGAAGGTGGACGCGGCGGCCAAGGTCACCGGTCAGACGCTGTTCGCGGACGATCTGGTGTTACCGAGGATGCTCTGGTGCAAGCTCCTGCGAAGCCCGCACCCGCATGCGCGGATCCGCCGGATCGATACCAGCGCGGCGCTGGCCCTGCCGGGAGTGTCCGCGGTTATCACGGGCCGGGATCTTCCGACGCCTTACGGCATTCTCCCCGTCTCCCAGGACGAGCACGCTCTCTGTCCGGAGCTGGTCCGGTTCATCGGCGATCCGGTTGCCGCGGTCGCGGCGATCGACGAAGACACCGCCCTGGCGGCGACCCGATTGATCCAAGTCGAGTACGAAACGCTCAAGACCATCGAGTCGGTGGCCCAGGCGGCCGCCCATCCCACGCCTCAGCTGCACGACTACGCCGACTCCGGGAACCTGCACAAGCTGGTTCATCTCCAGTTCGGGGACCTGCAGGATGGATTCGCGCGGGCCGAGGTAACCCGGGAAGACCTCTTCTTTTACGAGGGGAACACCCATCTGGCGATGGAGCAGCACGCTGCCGTCGCCCACTCCGGTCCCGACGGACGAGTGACGCTCTGGACCAGTTCCCAGACGCCCCATTACGTGCATCGCGCCCTGGCCAAGGTGCTGGGGCTGCCGCCCAGTCGGATTCGAGTCGTGGCCACGCCGAACGGAGGCGGTTTCGGCGGGAAGAGCGATCCCTTCAGCCATGAGATCGCGGTGGCCAAGCTGGCCATGGTCACCGGCCGTCCGGTCAAGATCTGTCTCACCCGGGAAGAGGTCTTCTACTGTCACCGGGGCCGCCATCCGGTCCTGATGAAGAGCAGGATCGGCGTCACCAAGCAGGGCGCCATCACGGCGCTCGACTTCGAGTCCTATGTGGACGGCGGGGCCTACGGTTCCTACGGGGTGGCCAGCACCTATTACACCGGGGCTCTCCAGACCGTCACCTACGATGTGCCGGTCTATCGCTTCAAGGGGGTCCGCGCCTTTACCAACAAGCCTCCCTGCGGCCCCAAGCGGGGTCACGGCACGCCTCAGCCCCGATTCGCCCTCGAAGTTCAGCTCGACAAGCTGGCCGAGCAGCTCGCCATCGACCCGGCCGAGTTGCGGCTGCGGCACCTGGTCCAGCCCAACACCGTCACCGCCAACTATCTGCGAGTCGGCACTATCGCGCTGGGCCAGTGCATCGAGAAGGTGGTAGCGGGCTCGGGGTGGAAATCACGGTTCCGTCACCTCCCTTATGGTCGGGGCCTGGGTCTGGCCTGCTCATCCTACATCACGGGCGCCGGTCTTCCCATTTACTGGAACGACATGCCGCACTCCGCGGTGCAGCTCAAGTGTGACCGGGGCGGCGGGATCACGGTCTTCTGCGGCTCCACCGACATCGGCCAGGGATCGGATTCGATTCTGGCCTACATCGTAGCCGAGGTGCTGGGGCTGGAGCCGGAGGCGATCAGAGTGCTGACGGCCGACACCGATCTCACTCCGGTAGACCTGGGTAGCTATTCGTCCCGTGTCACCTTGATGACCGGGCAGGCCGCGATTCAGGCGGCGGAACGGGCCCGGGCAACCATTGCGGCGGCGGTGGGAAAGAAGCTCGGGCTACCCGGCGAACAGGTCGGGTTCGGTGGTGGCCGGGTGTTCGACGTGGGCGACCCCGAGCGAGGGATGACGTTCGCGGAAGCGGTGGTCGTGACCGAGGCGGCCACCGGTGTGATCGGATCGGTCGGCAGTTACAAGCCGCCTACCGGAGTGGGGAAGTTCCGCGGGGCGGGTGTGGGGCCGTCACCGGCCTACAGCTACTCGGCGGCCGTCGCCGAAGTCGAGGTGGATCCGGAGACCGGGGTGGTGCAGGTGCCGCGGATCTGGATCGCGCACGACATCGGGCGCGCCATCAATCCGGCGCTGGTGATGGGGCAGGTGGAGGGGAGCGTCTACATGGGGCTGGGCGAAGCACTCATGGAGGAGATGAGCTATCGCGAGAATCGGCGGGTGGTCCACAAGATCCCCTCGATGCTCGAGTACAAGAGCCCCACCACCCTCGAGATGTGCGACGTGGTGACTTACCTGATCGAGAATCCGGAACCCAATGGGCCTTTCGGGGCCAAGGAGGCGGGGCAGGGGCCGCTGCTCCCGGTGATGCCGGCGGTGGCCAACGCGATCTACGACGCCGTCGGGGTGCGCATCGATGAGGTCCCCATGAGCCCACCCAAGGTGCGCAAGGCGATTCAGGCCAAGGGTACGGGCGGAGCGCCTCGCTTCGGCCCAACCACTACGCCGACCATCGCCTGGCCCGAACCGCTCTACGTCCCAACACCGGCACAGGGCGGCGACGGGCGCGCGGCGACGCCGCCCACGGCTGCGAAGTAAGGAAACCAGCATGCTTCGCCTCCCACCGTTCGAGCTGAAGGTGCCTGCCACCGCCGCGGAGGCAGTCCGCCTCAAACGGGAAGCGGGGGCGCAGGGCGCCTACGTTGCGGGGGGCACCGATCTCTATCCCAACATGAAGAGGCGGCAGCAAACCCCACGGGTGGTGATCGACATCCGTCGACTGCCGGAGCTGGGGACCATTGCGACTGCTTCGGACGGAACGCTGATCGTCGGCTCTGCCGTTTCGCTTTCCTGCTTGATCCGGGATCCGCTGGTCCGGCAGTCCTGGCCGGTGCTGGCCCAGGCGGCAGCCACGATTTCCACTCCCCTGCTCCAGAACATGGGCACGGTGGGCGGCAATCTCCTGCTCGACACGCGCTGCAACTACTACGACCAGAGTTACGAGTGGCGGCAGGCCATCGATTTCTGCATGAAGAAGGACGGCACCATCTGCTGGGTGGCTCCCTCGTCGCCGCGATGCTGGGCCGTGCAATCGAGCGACCTGGCACCGGTCATGGTCGCGCTCGACGCGAAGGTGCGAGTCGTGGGACCTGAGGGGCCGCGCACGATTCCCGCGGCGGCGTTGTACCAGAACGATGGGATCGACTATCTCACCCTGCGGCCGGACGAGCTGGTGACGGCGATCGAGGTCCCGCCGCTCGCCGGTGCGCGTGCCGACTACCAGAAGCTCAGACGCCGGGGCGCGTTCGACTTCCCGGTGCTGGGCGTCGCCACTTGGGCTCGGGTGGATCAGGCCGGGGTGGTGACCGATGCCCGCGTCGTCCTGGGGGCCGTGGCGTCGTACCCGGTGACTTGCCGGGAAGCGGCTCAGGCGCTGGTGGGACAGCGCCTTTCAGACGACGTGGTGGATCAGGCGGCGCGCACCGCAGCGCGGCCTGCCAAGCCGCTCGATAACACCGATTTCACGATTGGGTGGCGGAAAGAGATGGTCCCGGTATTCGTGCGCCGGTCGTTGCTGTCCCTGCGACCCGCCTGACCGGCGGCTACGAGGCCCCCGAAGCGGCGCCGACCTGGTCGGCCTCGTCCTGAGGCAGGTCCAACGCGCCGGGGCGACGGATTGGCCCGTCGGCTGGGAGAATGAACCAGAAGGTCGACCCCTTCCCGTAGACCGACTCCGCGCCGATCAGTCCCCCGTGCATGTCCACGAAGCGCTTGGACACGGCGAGGCCCAGGCCGGTGCCCTGCTGCATGCGGCTGGCTGAGGAGTCGAGCTGGGTAAACTCCGTGAACAACTTCCCCATGTCCTCGGGCCTGATCCCGATGCCGGTGTCGCTCACCGAGATCCAGACCGCATCCCGGGAGACCAGGCGCTTCTGGTCTCCGACCCGCTCGGCGGGCATCGGGAGCGGGGCTCGCGTCGCCACCGCGGAGAGGACCACCTTGCCGGCATCGGGCGTAAACTTGGAAGCGTTGGCGAGGAAATTGATCAGGATCTGACGCACCCGCGTGGCGTCCGCCACGACCCGCAGCGCCCCGTCCTCGAGGTCGACGCGACACTCCTGGCGCTTCGCCGCCCTGAGACTCGCGGTGTCGGCGACCGCGGCGGTGATCGCCTCCCGAATATCGGTCTCTCCCAGCGACAGCGTCATCCGGCCCGCCTCGATCTTGGCGAGATCGAGGACGCTGTTGATGAGCCCGAGGAGGTGCTTGCCGTTTCTCAGGACCGAATCCAGGAACTCCCGTTGGGTCTCGTTGAGTGCGCCCAGCTCCTGGGTCAGGAGCAGCTCCGAGAACCCGTTGATGGCGTTGAGGGGGGTCCTGAGCTCGTGCGACATGTTGGCCATGAACTGACTCTTGAGCTGGGTCGCGCGCTGCAGCTCGCGGTTCTTGGCGGCCAGGGCCAGCTCGTTCTTCCGGCTCTGCTCCAGTACGTGGGCCCGGTCCAGCCCCACCACCGCCTGATCGCCGAGGGCCTGGAGGAGCTGGACGTCGTTGGCATCGAAAGAGCGCTGGTCCAGCCGGTTATAGACGCTGAGCGTGCCGATGACGACCCCGGCGGAGCGCAGCGGCACGATCGCGGTGGTCCTGAGCTGGCCGTCGACCCCACAGTCATGCAGCTGACCGGTCCGGGCGTCACTGTCGATCTTTTCGCTGGTCGTGGGTTGCTCCTGGGTGACTACCCAACCGGCCAGCGTGCCGTCGACCGGCGTGAGATTCCCCTTGGCTCCAGCGAGTGCTCCAGTGGCGGCGGTGACCTTGAGAAACCGGCCCTCTTCCACGACCAGCGCCAGGGCCCCGCATTCGGCCTGAAGCAGCTCGGCCGCGGCCAGGGCGATCTCCTGGAACAGATCATCCAGCCGATCGCCGACCAGCAGGGCCGCGGTCACGCCCCGGAGTCGCTCCACTTCGCGGTGGCGGCGGGCGGCGACGTCCAGCGAAGTGCGCAGGGCGGCTTCGTGCTCTTCCGCCATGGCCTCGGTGCGGCGCAGGGCGGCCATCGTCAGTCCCGCGGCGACCAGGGCCACGACGGCTCCGATCAGCTGGTCCTGATAGGCGAGCCAGAGGGCCAACCACCCGAGGATGAGGCCCGCGGCCAGGAGATGGCCAGGTCTCAGCAGCCGGGACCAATTCCGTTGCCGAGGACCCTGGTCTGGAAGGGGCATGCCTGAATGATAGGCAAGACCCGCTGGGAAGTGCGAGATGCATCGGAGGGAAGGGCTGGGTCAGGGATTGGTCGGCCGGATGTCGATCTCGCTCACCAGGGCGCGGGCCGGCAGACGGAGCAGATCGAGCACGGCCTGGGCGACGTCCTCGGGGTGAAGGATCTTCGCGAAGTCGGGCTTGAGCATCGATTGCCGATGGAGGAGCGGGGTGTCCACGGAACCGGGGCAGATGGCGATCACTCGGACGTTGTCCTGCCGGACCTCCAGCATCAGCGAGCGACTGAAGCCGAGCACCGCGTGCTTGGATGCGGAGTAGGCCGTGCCTCCAGCCAGTCCGTTGCGGCCGGCGAGGCTCGAGACGTTGACGATGGTTCCCTGTTTCGTCTGGCGCATCCCCGGCAGCACGGCCCGGCTGACGAGAAACAGGCTCCGGAGGTTGGTCGCCATGGTGGAATCCCACTCGGCGGTGGTCAGCTCCAGGAGCGGCTTGAGCACCCCGATCCCGGCGTTGTTGATCAGGGTATCGATGGGGCCCAACTCCGCCACGACGTGGCGCACCAGTCGGTCGACTGAGGCCTCGTCTCCCACATCGCAGGGAAGGCCGGCCGCGGCGATTCCCTTGGCCCGGAGCTGCGCGAGCAGGTCGCGGACCTTCGACTCGGTTCTGGCGCAAACGCCCACCTTGTAACCGGCCTCCCCCAGCGTAAAGGCGATGGCCCGTCCGATTCCCTCGGTGGCTCCGGTGATCAGCGCAATGGATGGCATGACGGAATCTCGCTAGGCCTTGGTGGGCTTCAAGGACTTGACGTCCTCGGCGATCTGGTTGAGCTGAGTCATCAGCTGCTGGTAGTGCAGTGCTTCGGTGCGCGGAACCTTGCCGATGAAGCAGAAGGTGCCGCTCGGATAGAGGATGGCCTGATCCACTTCCTTGAGCGAGGCGAACCCCTGCCGGCGGGCCGCCGCTTCCAGGTCCTCAACACTGATCCGTTCGGTAGAGAGGCGCTGTTTGTGCAGCTTGCCGCCGCTGATCAGCACGTCCGGCCTTCCTTCGATCAGCATGCCGAGCCGGGGTATCCGGTAGATCAGGTCCACCAGGACGTAGTTCATGATCAACAAGGTCGTCGCGCCCACAATCCCGCCCAGCACCGAGTTGTCACTCCCGATGATGGCGTTCTGGACCGTGTTCGAAATGGTCAGGAGGACGACCAGGTCGAGGGGATTCAAGGTGGCCAGTTCGCGCTTGCCGGCCAGCCTCAGCCCCACCAGGAGAAAGAGGTAGACCAGAATCGGACGGATGATCTTTTCGAGGATGGGGACGTCGGGGTAGAGCAGGTCATGCCAGATGCTGGGAGTCATCGGCGGCCTCCAGGACCGGAGTTGGTCAGGTAGACCTGAACAGTAACCGGGAACAAAGGCCGGATCACTTGCGGGCCGTTCCCTGCTCTATTTGTCGCCGCCGATCCCCGCTGATCCCTCCATGCTCCTGCGAGCCGCCAGCCAGCTCACGCGATAGACCAGCCGGCGGATCACGATGACCTGCCCCGGATCCAGGAGCCCCTGCGCCTCGGCCAGGGCGGTCAGGCGGCGGAGCCGTTCCAGTCTGGCCAGGCTTCTCTCTTCCCCGAGGCGGCGACGGATCCTGACCAGCGCGGTCCGCAGCCGTCCGGGTGGCAGGGCGAGGGCCGCGCTATCGACCGCCTCGGACAGCGCGAGGAGGTAGCCGGTGAGGAGTGGCTCATGCACCAGGGGCATGGGTCCACGATGCGGCACCGGGCTCCGGGATTAATCATCCTTTTCCCAATCCGCCCATCATTTTTCCTCGCATCAACGCCCCTTTACAACCCCGCCTCCCATCTGCAAAATGGGGGTCCCACATTACCAAGGAGGCGATGACCATGAAGGTCTATGGCTCACCTGCCATCCGGAACGTGGCCTTCGTGGGCCACGGCTCCAGTGGCAAGACCTCGCTGGTCGATGCCCTGGCCTTCGTCGCCGGGTCGAGCCGGCGACACGGGAATATCAAGGAAGGCACTACCCTCACCGATTACACCCCCGACGAGATCGATCGCAAGCACAGCATCAGCCTCGGCTTGGGCTACGCCGAGTGGATGGATACCAAGCTCAATCTGATCGACACCCCCGGCTATCTGGATTTCTTCGGCGAGGCCATCACTGGATTACACGTGGCGGACGCCGCCGTGGTGGTGGTCAGCGGGACCGGCGGGGTCGAGGTCGGCACCGAGAAGGTGTGGGAGGTCTGCGACCGCCTGCACCTGCCCCGGATCATTTTCGTCTCCCAGATGGACAAAGAGCACGCCGACTTCGAGCGGGTCTTCCAGGACGTGAAGACGCACCTGTCGCCCAAGGTGGTGCCGGTGGAGATCCCGATCGGCGACGGCCCTCAGTTCCACGGGATCGTGAATCTCTTTTCGGGGAAGACCCACTTCTACAAGAAGGGCACCAAGGCCGGGGAATATGACGAGGTGCCGATGCCGCCGGAGTACAAGGATCGCTTCACGCAGTACGATCAGGCGCTGACCGAAGCGGTCGCCTCGACCGACGACAATCTGCTGGAGCGCTACCTGGGCGGCGAGAGCATCGCGCGGGAGGAAGTGCTGGCCGCGATGAAGGCGGCGATGGCCAAGGGGGAAATCGTTCCGCTCTTCGTGGGCAGCGCGGAACTCACCTATGGCATGCGCGCGCTGCTGAACAAAATGGTCGAGCTCTTCCCGTCACCAGCCGAAGTGCCCTCACCGGTGGAGGCGCCGCTGGTCGGGCGCGTGTTCAAGACCGTCTCCGAGCCGCACGTGGGAGACGTCACCTATTTCCGCGTCTACGCGGGCAGCCTCAAGAACGGGGAAGAGGTCTGGAACGCCGAGCACAGCAGCCCCGAGAAGCTGGCTCACCTGTCGGTCACTCAGGGGCGAGAGCGGCTCGAAGTTCCCGAGCTCCATTCAGGCGACATCGGCTCGGTGGCCAAGCTCAAGGACACCCACACCGGCGACACCTTCTGCCGTCGGGACTATCCGGTGAGGCTCCCGGAGCTGCCGTTCCCGGAAGCCATCGCCGCCTCGGCGGTGATCGTGAAACAGCGGGGCGAAGAGGACAAGCTGGCCGCCGGCCTCCACAAGCTTCATGAGGAAGACCCGACCTTTCACTTCGAGTACAGCTCGGAGCTGGGCCAGACCCTCATCCAGGGGATGGGCGAACGGCACTTCGAGATCCTGCTCGGGCGGCTGCAACGGAAATTCGGGGTGCACGCCGAGCTGGTGCGGCCCAAGGTGGCGTATCGGGAAACGATCAAGGGGAAGGCCGAGGGCCAGGGCAAGCACAAGAAACAGAGCGGCGGACGCGGCCAATACGGCGACTGCTGGATTCGGCTTGCCCCCCTCCCCCGCGGGTCGGGTTACAAGTTCGTGGACTCGATCGTCGGCGGGGTGATACCGAACAAGTTCATTCCGGCCGTGGATCGGGGGATCCAGGAAGCGGCCGCGCGGGGGCCGGTGGCGGGCTATCCCTTCGTGGATTTCCAGGCCGAGTGCTACGACGGCTCCTATCACGATGTGGATTCCAACGAAATGTCGTTCAAGATGGCGGGAATCCTGGCCTTCCGGAACGTGTCCCCCAAGTGCCGGCCGGTCCTGCTGGAGCCGCTGATGGACGTGGAGTCGTTCGCGCCGGAGGACGTGCTGGGCGATGTGATGGGCGACCTGAGCTCCCGTCGTGGCCAGATCCTGGGGACCGAGACGGATGGACGACTCACCAAGGTCAAGGCGATCGTCCCCGCGGCCGAGCTCTATCGTTACGCGACCACGCTACACTCGATCACTCACGGCCGGGGCACCTTCCACCAGAAGTTCCATGGCTACGCGGAAGCGCCGCCCGAAGTAACGGCCAAAGTCGCGGAGGAACACCAGAAGGAGACCCAAGCGGGCGGTGAGCGCGTGGGGGCGCACTGAGATTGGGGGAATGAGGGAATGAGGGAATGAGGGAATGGGGGAATGAGGGATTGCCGAGTGCCGAGTGCCCAGTGTCGAGCGCCGATTTTCGATTAGGATGAGTGGGCCAACCAATCTGGCTCGCGTAGAGGCGCTGTGGCGGGCACACCAGAACGAGCCGCCGCCGCCCCTGGGAGAGTCTGGCCCGGACGGAGTGGACCTCGCCGGACTGGTGGCGCAGACCACTAGCTGCGTTGAACACTACCTGGCCTCGGCCGGGGTCCTCGACTACGGGCGCGTCATCGCCCTCAAGCAGTGCTACCCGCAGCTGTACATGCTGGACGACATCGCCCCGGTGGAGACGCGGCCGTTTGTGGATCGGATCTGCGCCGTGGCGCGACTGATCCTCGAGGACCAGGGGCTCCCGAGCTCGTGGGGAGCTTCCGAGGCAATGTGAGCGCCGGGCTGCTCTGGAGCGGCCTGGCGTGGAGGGAGCTGGTCATGAGTCTCGCACTGACGTCCACCGCCTTTGCCCCGGGCGGTGCGATTCCGAAGAATCACACTTGCGACGGGAAAGACCTGGCTCCCCCGCTGGACTGGTCCGGGGTACCGTCGGGGACCAAGAGCCTTGCCCTGATCGTTGACGATCCCGACGCTCCCAGCGGGATGTGGGTCCACTGGGTGTTGTATGATCTGCCACCGGATAGCCGCGGATTGGCGCTGGGGACCACGTCGAAGACTCTTCCCGCGGGAACGCGGGAAGGACTCAACGACTGGAAGCAGACCGGCTACCGGGGGCCCTGTCCCCCCAGCGGGCGCCACCGCTACTTCCACAAGCTCTATGCGCTGGATGTGGTACTACCGGACCTGAAGCGGCCTACGAAGGTTGCGCTCGAGGCCGCGATGGAAGGGCACGTGCTGGCAGAGGTGGAGCTGATCGGGACCTATCAGCGGCAGCGATAGGCTACCGCTTCCGCGGCCGCTTTGGCCTGGGACGCTTGTCACCGCCCTCTTCCCGTTCCCGCTGGAGCTGCTCGACCCATCGGACTGCCCCGAGGGCTTCGAAGCGCTGAATTGCCAGCGCGCGACGACCCTCGGCCTCGGCGATACGCCCCATCCCCCGAAGGGCACGACCAGGTGGCGATGTCCACCATGATGGTGAGGTCCACCGGCGTGGCGTCGGTCACGCTGATCGGCGAGGGGAGCTGCATATGCTGCGATGGCCATCGAAAGCTGTCTTACGTGCACGATTGCATCTCCTCGAACCGCCTAGAAGTGGAAGCCACGGAGGGAACCACTTCTTCGCAATGGCAATCCGAGTACCCACGACGGGATCGGCGCTAAGTCCGCAGGGCAGAAAGGCTTCGGAGATTTCGTTCCGGTCGGCTGTCGCTTCGATGCTATGACGATTCGAGCCAGCTTGTAATGGAACGTGTCGCGAGCCGCGCAGCAGTTCGGCCCGAATTTCATCGGTAAATACCGTCCGCTGATCACGAGCAACCCCTTCCCAACCGCGCGAGGCCGGCGAGCTCAAACCCTATTGGCACCGCCGATGCATACCGAAACGATACAGCTGCCAACCTGCAGTTGCTAAGTAGCTTAGACCAAGTCTGACGGTCAAGGTTTCTGGGCGTCTGAAGTTTGTAACAAAACGTTTCATGAAGACTTGCTTGCGCAGGTATCGGTCCTAGCCCTCAGGTGTAGCTTTCCTCCTCCTTTTTCCGGAGTCCTGGTGCCTCCCCTCGCTCGAACCACGATGGCGCTTCTTGCGGTGACGGCCGCGGCCGCGTGCACCCGCGGTCAGAAGTGCGATCGCTGCGACACGCTCGTGGTCTCGGCGACCGGCGAGCCGAGCAGCCTGCTGCCTCCACTGGTCGTGGAGACGGTCGGCCGCGATATCAGCGACCAGGTCTTCGAGCGGCTGGCCGACTTGATGCCGGGCCGGGCGCCGATCGACCAGTCCGCCTACACGCCCCGGCTCGCCGAACGATGGGAGCGCGCGGATTCGCTCACCTGGCGCTTTCACCTTCGTCAGGGAGCACGCTGGTCCGACGGTGAGCTGGTGACCGCAGAAGACGTGGTGTTCTCCTTCGACGCCTTCAGCGACTCGGCGTTCGACTCGCCCGCCCGCCCGTATCTCGCGGGCAAGCTCCGGGTGACGGCTCTGGACCCATCGACCGTCTCCATCGCCTTCACGCGCGCCTATCCGGAGCAACTCTACGACGCGACGTACCATGTGCGGGTCATTCCCCGCCACATCTGGAGCGCGATCCCCCGGGACGAGTGGACGGCCGACACCGCCCTCAAACACCTGATTGGTAGCGGTCCCTACAAGATCTCCCAGTGGAAACGGGGTCAGTCCCTCATCCTGGAAAGCGTAGCGACCGGCGGTCACGCCTCGATTCCCCACTTTCTCTGGCGGTTCTCCGCCGACCCCGATGCGGCACTCGATCTGGTGTTGAGCCACGAAGCGGATCTGATGGAAGCGGTGCCGGCTCCCGCACGCTCCCGGGTGGACGCGGACAAGGCGCTCTGGGCCGTTCGCTATCCCTCGGCTGCCTATGGCTTCCTCGGGTATCAGGTGAATGGCGCTACTGGACCACACGCGATTCTCGGCAACCGGGCGGTTCGTCGAGCGCTCAACATCGCGGTGGACCGGGTAGGGATTGCGCGGGCGGCGTACGGCGAGGACGTGAAGGTTCCCCCGGGGCCGATGTCTCAACTGCTCTGGATCTGGGACGACAGCATCCACTCCCTGGGCTATGACACGACCGAGGCATCCCGGCTCCTCGATCAGGCTGGTTGGCGCCGGAGCAAGGACGGAGTGCGGATCAAGGCGGGAACGCGCCTGGCATTCGACATCCTGGTTCCCGGCACCAGTCCAACGAGGAAGCAATTGGCCGAGGCGCTGCAGGAGTCGTGGCGCCGGGCAGGAGTGGCGGTGTCGGTGAGTGCGGTGGATTTCCCGGTGTTCCAGCAGCGACTCGCCCAGGGAAAGTTCGACACGTACATCGGCGCCTGGCTGGATGAGCCGAGCCCGCGGGGATTGGCCGACCAATGGACTCATGCGGGGTGGGGCGCGCTCAATTATGGCCACTACGACAACCCGAGATTCGATTCGCTCTTCCAGCGGGCGGTCAACGAGGGAGACCTGGCGCGGGCCCGAGCGGCATGGCGAACGGCCATGGACACGCTCAATGCCGATGCACCGGCCCTGTTCCTGTACGCGCCCACCAACGTCGCCGCCGTGGCGACCCGGGTGCAACACGTGACCATCGATCCCTTTTCCTGGCTGAGCGGGATGACCGGGTGGGCACTCGCCCCCGCGCCCACTCAGGCTGCTCGATGACACCGGTCAAGGGAGGTCCCCGACGCGAGGGCGCTCGCACGAGCTATCGAGGGGCGACCTCCTCGCCGGCCGATCTCATTCTGCTGGGGGGAGCGATCTACACCGTCGATGCGGACCGGAGCTGGGCGCAGGCGGTGGCGGTGCGCGACGGCCGGTTCGTGTTCGTCGGGGACGACGATGGCGCGTTGGCGCTGGCCGGCCGCTCCACCTCGGTGATCGAGCTGGAAGGGCGGCTGGTGCTCCCCGGATTCCACGACACCCATGTCCATCCGATCGCCGGCGGGATCGAGCTCGCCGAATGTGATTTGAGCGGAGAGGCCACCGAGTCGGATGTCCTGCGGGCGGTGCAGGCCTACGCCAGGGCCCATCCGTTCTACCGGTGGATCAGGGGTTGGGGATGGCATCTCCCGGTCTTCCCGGACGGCAATCCGCACCGGCGGGTGCTGGATGCGGTCATCGCCGACCGTCCTGCGTATTTCACCACGGCCGACGGCCACTCCGGTTGGGCCAATTCCAAAGCGCTGGCGCTGGCGGGGATCGGCCGCGACACGCCGGACGTTCCAGGGGGTCGGATCGAGCGTGACCCCGACGGAAGGCCCAGCGGCACTCTTCGCGAAGCCGCGATGGACCTGATTGATCGCATCCTCCCGCCGTACACCGCGGAGGAATGCCAGAACGGCCTGCGTCGGGCCCTGGAGTTGGCGAGCCGGTGCGGGATCACCGCGCTCTATGACGCGGACGCGGACGAGGTGCGGTTGGAGGCCTACGCCGCGCTGGCGGCCGAGAATGAGCTGCCGGCCCGGGTGGTCGCCGCGCTCCGGGTGGACGGGCCCGCCGACGAGGAGCTGATCACCAAACTGCGGGGTCTGCGTGAACGATTCACGTCCCGACGAGTGCGGCCGATCGCCGTCAAGATTCACGTGGATGGGGTGATCGAGGCGCATACGGCTGCCCTGCTGGAGCCGTACGTCGACCGGCCAGGGGAGAACGGAACTCTGACCTTCGAGCCCGCGGTCCTGGACGCGATGGTCGTGACGCTCGATCGCGAAGGGTTCCAGATCCACATGCACGCGATCGGCGACCGGGCTGTCCGCCTCTCGCTCGACGCTCTGGCGCGAGCACAGGCGGAAAATCGCAGCCATGACCTCCGCGCCATCATTGCCCACCTGGAGCTGATCGATCCGGCGGACATCCCGCGATTCGCGGCCCTGGGCGTGATCGCCGGTTTCCAGCCGCTCTGGGCCTTCGCGGATCGCTACATCACCGAGTTGACGGAGCCTCGGGTGGGTGCGGAACGGGCGAGGTGGCTCTATCCGATCGGCAGCGTGGCGCGCAGCGGCGCGATTGTCGCGGCGGGGAGCGACTGGAACGTGACCTCGTTCAACCCCCTCGAGGCGATGCAGGTGGCCGTCACCCGCCGAGGACCCACGGACGGCTCCGGGCCGGGATGGATCCCCGAGGAGCGGGTGGACCTCGCCACGATCATCGCGGCGTATACCACGCACGGCGCCTACGCCATGCAGCAGGAACGGGAGACCGGGTCGATCGAAGTGGGGAAATCGGCGGACCTGGTGGTGCTGGACCGGAATCTCTTCGAGATCCCGCCCGAGGAGATTCATCAGACCCGGGTCCTGATGACCCTCCTCGAGGGGCAGGAAATCTATCGCGACGGTGCGTGGTGACCGGGGTCAGCTCGGCGGCGTGGGGCTGAGCCTCCAGCGGACCGTCACCCGGGCGACCACGTCTCCGCTGTCATCCCGGATCTCGGCGCGCACGTCGAGATCGGTGGCCTCGGTCACGACCGGGGCGCTGCATTGGCAGGTCGCCTCCAGTCGTCCTCTCGCCTTCTTCAGATAATCGATCGAGAGTTGGGTCACGATCCCCCGGACGCCCGGGGGAAGCGCCGCCGTCATCGCGAGGCCGCTGGTGAGCTCGCCCAGGTTGGCGAGCGCGAGCGCGTGAATGGAATTGAGGTGATTGCGGACCCGCCGCCGGTCGCGCAAGGCGACCCGGGCCCGCCCCGGGGCCAGCTCCAGCACCTCCGGGGAGATCGTGGCGGTGTAGGGGATCATCCCGCTCAACAGGCGGCCGAAGATCCAGCGACCGGCTGGGACGCGACGCCAGCGCTCCCAGGAGGCGACCAGCGTCGAGGGGCTATTGGCCACCCAGGAGGTCCTTCTTGAACCCTTGCCCCGGCGCCGGGTTGGGGCCGATCCAGCAGCGGAACAGCGCGTCGCCGAATTCCTTCCCCGCGATCACACCCTTCTCCGTCCCGCGTACGCCCACCGTGGTCCCGCCCTCAGGGAGATAGGTGAACACCATCTGCTCCCCGTCCTTGATGTCTTCCATCCAGTCGCACAACTGCTTGAAGTCGGCCTTCAGCTGCTCACCGGCATTCGGCGTGTTCTTCTCCAACCCATCCTCCCACGCCTCGCACAGTTTGCCCTTGTCTACGCTCCGGACGAAGCTCATGACCATGTACCGCGGGGCGTCGGCCGCCAGGATCTCGTCCGCGTTGTTGCTCTTGGCCGGGAGATAGAGGGACGCGACGTAGACCTTGAACATCATCTTCTTCCGGAGGGCCATGCCGTTGAGCACCAGGTGGCTGGTGCCGACGTCAACCGTCGTCGGCATCGTGACGTTGGCCACTTTTCTGGTGGTAGCGGTGTCTTGAACCGGAGTCGCGGCGGTCGGAGCCGGACTGAGCGTCAGGGCGGCGGTGAGCGACAGGTTCAGCAGGAAGGCCATCGGTTCATCTCCTCTCTCCCGCGGTGAGGCGGGGGCGATCGGGGTCCCACCTTGGACTTCCACGCTCGGGTTGGGGTGCGCCGATAGAGATACCCTCCCCTTCGTGGTGCACGCAAGGAACTCCACCGCTCCAGGGCGGCGATTTGGATCCGCAGGGTCTCTTGACAGATCTTGCGCTAGTTCGTACGATATATCGCGAGTCATAGCTTACGATACTTCTGGAGACAAAAAGATGCATAAGCACAGAGATGACTGGGGCTTAGGTGACTTCTTCGCCGAGCAGTTCGGCCCCAACGCCTTCGCCTTTGGCTTCGGGCGAGGCTGGCATGGCAGGTCGGGCCGGCGGCGCCGGACCCAGATGTTCGAGTCGGGCGAGGTGAAATACGTGATCCTCCGCCTGCTCAAGGAGAAGCCGCGCCACGGTTACGAAATCATCAAGGCCTTGGAAGAGAAGATGGCCGGGTGCTACACGCCTTCTGCCGGTACCGTCTATCCCACACTTCAATTGCTGGAAGACCAGGGGTACGTCCGCGTGGTCGAGGCCGACGGCAAGAAGGTCTACCACATCACTCCGGAGGGCGAGGCCTTCCTGGAAGAGCACCGCGATGTGCTGGAGGAGATCTTCAACCGGGTGCGGGACACGGTTCGGGACTTCGCCGGCGGGTCGATGGGTGAGCTCAACTCCGCCTTTGCCCGGCTGGCCGCGGTCAGCTACAAGAACGCGTGGCGCAAGGGTCCCGGCGATCCGGCGATCCCGCGGGTAGTCGAGATCCTGAGGAAGGCCGCCGAAGAGATCGAACAGGTCTGGGCGAAAGCACCGGAGCGGTAGGACCAGGGCCAGGAGGGTCAGACCATGGTGTGGATGGCGTCGCTCTCGCAATGGTGGGTGTTGCTATTCCTCGTGCTGTTCGTGGGGCCGCTGGTGAGGCTGGTCTTCTATCCCTCACGGTACTGGCGCGACCGCGCGCGGTGGAACACCCGGTGGGATCGGTACTTCTCTCGGGGTCGGGATCGCGACGAGGAGCTGGAGACGGTCACCGCCGAGTTACAGAGCCGGATGGCGCAGATCGATTCGCTGGAATCCCGCGTGCTCGAACTGGAGTCGCGGCTGGATTTCGCGGAACGGGTGCTGGCGAAACCGGCCCTGGGCCAGGAAGTCAGTTTGCCGAAGCCGGATCAGGCGCCGCCGGCGATCGTCTAGCCAGAGCCGCGCGAAGGGCTCCACCGGCCGCTGCCCCTACCAGAGCCACGATCATCGCTCCGGGGTAGAACCACTTCGGCTCTTCGCCCGTTGCGGCCCGCGAGGTCCAGTAGGTCAGGCCGACCAGGGCCATCCCCACCAGGGTCCCATGCAAGGCCGGACGCCGCCCCGAGATCCAGGCCGCCCCGAATCCCCCCAGCAGCCCCGCGACCAGATCGTAGCCCAGGGTGGCGACATAGAAGCCGGTGGGGAAGTCCACGAAGATCTGATCGTTCATCTGGAGTAGAATCGCAAAGGCGATCCGGTAGAAGAGGTAGGCCGATCCGACCGCCACGATCACCCCGACGATCACTCCGGTGAGGCTGCGAAAGATGGTCATGGCCAGCGGCGCTGCCGCGCTGCCATCCTGAGAGGCGTCTGTCATCGTACCTTGGTCAGTGATCCGCTCGTCGCCCCAGCCGCGGCGCGCACGAACCCTGCGATCAGGGGGTGACTGCGGCCCTTGAGGGCGCTGCGCTCCGGCTGAAAGAGCGTGGCGACGAAAAATGGGTGGTGGCGCAGCTCGACCGCTCGAACTTCGCCATGCTCGTCCCGCCCCACGATGGCGAGCGGGCCGTCGGTCAGACGATCCGCGTAGCGCGGGTTGAGGCCGTAGCTGCAATGGTATTCCTCGGTCACATCTCGAACCCCATAAAGACTTCCCACGAGCGAGGCAGGCTCGAGAATGATCCGGCCTGACCGCTCCACCATCGCGCAGGCCAGGGGAGCGATGAACGGCTCCTCCGCTTCCGGTGCGATCTCCCCGTGCTCCGCCCGGGTCATTCCGAGCACATTCCTCGCGTATTCCAGCAGCGCGTGCTGAAAGCCGCCGCAAGTGCCCAGGAAGGGGCGCGCTGAGACCCGTGCCAGCGCGATGGCGCCGAGGGCGCCCTCGAGGCTGGCATACGGCGAGCCGGGCACGCACCAGATCCCGTGGTAGGCGGCCAGCTGGTCCGTCGGATCGGCTGCGAGCGCGTCGGTCCGGATCCAGCTGGATTCGAGAGCCACCTCCTGCTGCAGGCTGGCCAGTCTCAGCGCGAGCGGGATGGCCTGATGGGCCAGGATCTCCGAATTTCGCTCGCCGATCAGTGCAATTCGTACAATTGACATCGCTTCCTCCGCGGGGGATCGTAGCTGCCCCCTGCCGGATTCGCCAGCGGCGTCCCTGAAACTCCCGGCCGGTGGGTCCGTCAGGACTGGCTATCCAAACCGATTTCATGCGATCACTCCTGCCGCTGCTCTTCGCCATGGCGTTGTGCACGGGCCGGCCCGCCGTCGCCGAGCAGAGCGACGACCCGCCAGCCGCACCGGCGCTGCCTCCGCCGGAGGCGCGTGGTCACGCCGCGTCCCCGACGGTCTTCGCGGCGCCGCTGACGGCGGAGCTCCACCTGGATGGAAAGCTGGATGATCCGGCCTGGGCGACGGCGACGCCAGTCTCGCACTTCACGCAATACGACCCCGAGGAGGGGAAGCCGGGCAGCGAGCGCACCGAGGTGCGGGTGTTGATCAGCAACAGCGCGATCTACATCGGGGCGCGCATGTATGAGAGCGACTACAAGAATCTCCGCCGCCGGCTGGCCCGCAAGGACGAGCCGGTCGAGGGTGACGTCTTCGCGGTCTACTTCGACTCCCGTCACGACCATCTCACCGCCTACTACTTCCGGGTGACCGCGGGCGGCGCCATGCGGGACGCTGTCCTCAGCAACAACGGCGCGGGATTCGATATCTCCTGGGACGCCGTCTGGGACGCCAAGGTGAATCGGGACTCGCTGGGATGGACGGTAGAGATCGAGATCCCCCTCTCCCAGTTGCCCTACAGCCGGGACGCCAAGGAGTGGGGGATCCAGTTCGAGCGCTACGGCTGGAACAAGCAGGAGCTGGATCAGTTCGCCTTCGCCCCCAAGAAGGAGCAGGGCGGGGTCCGGACCTTCGGCCACCTGGTGGGGCTCGGCGACCTGCCGGCCCCCCGCCGACTCGAAGTGTTGCCCTACGTGAGCGGGCGGGCCGACTACCAGACCATCGACCCCGGCGACCCGTTCGGTGATTCCAGCGCCTACGACGGCTCCGCCGGGGCGGACCTCAAGTACCGGGTCACCGGCGGGCTCACGCTCAACGCGACCATCAATCCCGACTTCGGGCAGGTGGAGGTCGATCCGGCGGTGGTCAACCTGAGCGCGTTCGAGACGTTCTTCCCGGAGAAGCGGCCGTTCTTCGTCCAGGGCCAGGAGCTGTTCACCTTCGGCCAGCTCCAGACCTTCAACTCCTACTCGTTCCCCGCTGTGTTCTTCTCGCGGCGCATCGGCCGCGCGCCCCAGCGATCGCTGGCGGACGAGGGATGGAGCTTCTACACCTCACCGGACCATACCACCATCGCCGGGGCGGCCAAGCTCACCGGGAAGACCAGCTCCGGGTGGTCCATCGCCATGATCGATGCGCTGACCCTGGACGAGCATGGACGCTACGCGGACACCGCCGGCGCCCAGATCAAGGCCAGCGTCGAGCCCCTGACCAACTACTTCACGACCCGGATCCGACGGGAGATGCGGCAGGGACAGACCCAGGCGGGAGCCTTCCTCTCGGCGGTCAATCGTGACCTCTCCGACTCCGTGCTGGGCGCCACGCTCCAGCGCGAGGCCTACATCGGCGGGCTCGACCTCAATCATTCCTGGAACGAACGGCACTGGGCGCTGGACGCCTCGATTTCCGGGAGCCTGGTCAGGGGAACCACGGCGGCCATCGTCGCCACGCAAGAGGCGAGTCGGCGCTACTATCAGCGTCCCGATGCAAAGTCGTTCTCGCTGGACAGCACCCGGACCTCGCTGCCCGGCGTGGCCGGCCAACTGGCGCTCACCCGCACCTCGGGGGTGCACTGGCTGGGGAACCTTGCCTACCAGGTGACCAGCCCCGGTTACGAAGCGAACGACCTCGGCTTCCAGACCCTGGCCGACCGTCATGCCGTGTCGACCGATCTGCAGTACAAGGAGGACCGGCCCAATCGGTTCCTGCGTTTCTACAAGTTCGAGGTCTTCACCAATCAGGCTTGGAACTTCGATGGCGACCTGATCAACAACAGCTATTCCTTCTTTACCGCCAACACACTGCGCAACTTCTCCACGGCGATTGCGCGCTTCGACTACAGCCCCCGGGTCTACGACGACCGGCTGACGCGGGGTGGGCCGCTCGCCTATATGCCCACTGGTTACACGATCTATGGCGAGTACGACACCGACCGTCGGAACATCTGGACCGCCGCGATTCACGGGCAGTGGTTCCATTCGACCGCGAACGAGCACAAGGCCGACTACGGGATCATCTTCGCAGTGCAGCCCTCCTCCCGGGTGCGGCTCCAGTTCGAGCCCCGGTATACCGTCGGGGTCAACCAGTCCCAGTACGTCACCACCGGCACCGATCCGCTGGCAAGCGCGACCTACGGCAATCGCTACGTGTTCTCGACCATCCACCAACGGGAAGTCTCGATGGTGGGCCGGGTCGACTGGACCTTCACGCCCCGGCTCTCGCTCCAGGTGTTCCTGCAACCGCTGATCTCTTCGGGGGACTACGCGGACTTCAAGGAGCTCAAGGCCCCGCGAACCTACGACTTCCTGGTGTACGGGAAGGACCTGGGGACGGTCACCCGCAGCAACGGTGTCGTCACCATCGACCCCGACGCCAATCCCGGGACCGCCAACGACATCGTCTTCGACGAGCCCAGCTTCAACTTCCGATCGATGCGGGGGAATGCGGTGCTACGGTGGGAGTACCTGCCCGGCTCGACCCTCTTCCTGGTCTGGCAGCACCAGAAGCAGGATCAGGTGGCGACCGGCGACTTCGATCTGGGACGAGACATCTCTGGCCTCTGGAACGCTCCGGCGCACAACATCTTCGCGATCAAGGTCTCCTACTGGCTCAGCCGCTGATCCGCTTTACCCCTCGGTCTCGAACTCGCCCACCAACCGCTCTTCTTCGGTGAGCTGCTCGCCCAGGTCGTCGAGCGTGTGGTAGGTCCCCTCGCGCTCCCGCCGGAATCGCTCGTAGTACGCGCGGGACGCCCAGCGGTCTACGGTCAGATACCAACCGGGACGCTCGACCGATTGATAGAGCTCGGTCCCAAGGTAGGACGCGTCCTCCCGGAACAATCGGGCCCAGGGCCCCTTGGGGCCGTACATCTGCTCGAACGATTCCCGCTTCTCGCGTGGGACTCGGAACTCCCAGAGGATACAGAACATCACGCGCGGCCCGCCAGGGCGTTTCGAACCATCTTGATCGCCTCGCTCACATCGGCCGCGCCCCGGATCCGGCCAGGCGCCAGTCCTTCGAAGAACCGGAGCGCCGCTTCGTCAGCGGCAAGCAAGACCACCGGTTTCCCCGACTTCAACGCCAGGGCCACCTCGGATGCGGTGCCCGGTCCCTCGACGCCGCAGGCCACGACCACATCGCTGGTCAGCACGTTGATGTTATTCCGGGCGTTGCCCAGGTCGGTGAAGACCGCCACGTCTACATGAGGAGAGACCCGGCTCGACGCCTCCGGCAGAATGCCGAGGGTGAGGCTGCCGGAGATTTCCTTGGCACCAGCGGAGGCCGCGTCCATCACACCCACATCGCGGCCGCCGGTGAGAAGAATCCACCCGGCTTTGGCGATCTCGCGACCCAGCTCCCGGGCCAGTGCGAGGTAGCGCGGGCTCGGCTCGCCGGCGCCCATGACGCCGATGACGGGGGTACGCATGGAGGTCGCGACCCGCTCAGACCATGTAGGTCCGCTTGGGGTCCTTTTCCTTGAGGATCGGGCGCTCGATAGTGAAGGGGCTGAGATCGCTCGGGGTTTGTCCGTCCACCGCCAGCTCACTCAGGATCCGGCCGATCACGCCGGCGAACTTGAAGGCATGCCCGGCGCCGATGGCGACCATCACGTTCTCGTTGTCGGGGACGAAGTCGATGACGAAGTCGCGGTCGGGCGTCAGGGTGTAGAGGCAGGTCTTGGTGTAGATCACCGGCCCCAGCGCGGTGGGGAGGTAGCGCCGGGCGAAGTCTTCGACGCCTTTGAGGTTGGCGGGATCGGGATCGAAGCTCCGGGTCTCCGCGGTGACCACCTTCCCGCCCGCGTCCTGCGCGATCTTGGTTCCTCGCTCTCCGAAGACCGGAAACCCGTAGTAGCAGGGGTCGTCCATCCAGATCCAGACCGGGAACCGGCCCGGCTCGAAGTCTCGCAGGTGCGGTGTGTCGAAATAGGTCACCTGTTCCTGGGTGACCTGGAGCGGGAGGTTTCCGCCGAAGCAATCCAGCACGTTGTTGGACCAGGGCCCGGCGGCGATCACCAGTCGCCGGCACCGATACGCGAGTCCGCCGGCCGTGACGTCCACCTCGCCGTCGGCGGAGCGGACATCGGTGACGGGCACCCGGTCCTTGAGATGGGCCCCATGCTCCTTGGCCATCCGCTGATGGGCGGCGTTGGCCCGAGCCGCCATCGCGATCCCGCCTTCCGCCTGATAGAGGCCATGGGCGTCGTCGGTAAGGCGCCACGACGGCCAGCGGCGCATGATCTCCCCCGCATTCAGTTCTTCGAATTCCACTCCCTCGGCCCGCATGCTCTGCGCGTAGGGATCGAGAGGAATGGCGCTCTGACGCGGGGCCAAGTCGAGACCGCCGGTCTTGAGGACCACCTGCTCCTTGGCCTCCTTCTCCAGCTCGGCCCAGGACTCATAGGCGCGTTTGGCCAGCCGAACGTAGCCGGGCGTGTGATAGGAGAGGCGGATGATCCGGGAGTGATCCTGGGACTCGCCGCGAATGTGCCCCAGCTCGAACTGCTCGAGGCCCAGGACGTCGGGGCCGGCCTCCCGAGCGAGCCAGTAGGCGGCGGCGCTGCCGAGTCCGCCGAGGCCGAGGACGATGTATTCGTATTCTCTGCGCATGGCCGTGTACGCTTGGCCGCTCAGGCCTTCCGACCCCGCTTGGACGCCCGCGCCTTCTTCCTTCCCTTTTGGCGTCTTCCCTTGCCCCTTGCCCCTTGCCTCTTGCCCCTCTTCAGGCTTCCCAGTCTCTCCCCCACGTACCGCCGGATATCCAGGCTCAGGCTCTCCATCGGCGCGTAATAGCCATGCTGGAACATGCGGCTGGCCATGCCGCGCTGGACCGAGGCGCAGATGGTCCAGTCCTGCCGGTTGGTGATGTCCCAGAACTCCACCGCATCGTTGGGGTTGAAGTCGGGCCGGACGATTTCGTCGGGATGGAACAGGAAGTCGCAGATCACCGTGGTGTGACCGGGGTCCTCCGGCCACAGCGTAAAGGCCGCCGCGTGATCCGCGGAGAGGCTCAGCATGAAGTTGGGATAAAGCAGCTCCCCCTTGTGGCGAACCTTCTCGTCCTCGCTCAGCCCCTCGAAGGGGTGTCGATTGGTGGTGCCGGTCATGGTGAAGGTCCAGGCCCCTTCCCGATGCGGCACCCCGCGTTCCCAGTCGAGGTCGGCCCCGCCCCGCTGCTTGAACGCGGGCACCACCCGGCAGAGCTCGGGGTGCACCGGTCCGCAGTGGTAGCACTCGTTGTAGTTCTCGACTACGACCTTCCAGTTGGCCTCGACCGGGTAGGTGATCCGCCGCGCGATGCGGAGATCGGCGAGCGGGTAGCGTCGAAGCCTCGCGGGTGCGTCGCCCAATTGGTCCCGCAAGGTCCCGGGGCCATCGGCCAGGCGGACGAACACGAACCCACCCCAGGTCGCGACTCCGACCGGATGAAGCCCCAAGTCGTCCTTGTGAAAGTCGCCGCCCTCCTCGAGGAAGGGAGCGGTGCGCAGGGCTCCGTCGAGAGTGTAGGTCCAGCTGTGATAGGGACAGCGAATGGCGCCCCCGAAGGTCCCGCTCGGTCCTACCGCTTCCTTCCGCGGGATGGCGCGGTGCTTGGGCGGCCGGTCGAAGATCAGCTGCGAGCCGCGGTGCCGGCACACGTTGTAGTGCCCGGACAGCGCGCCGTCCTTGGTGCGAACCACCAGGATGCTCTCTCCGGCGATATCGAGCAGGAGGTAGTCGCCCGGGTTGGGGAGCTCCTCCTGCCGCCCGACGCAGAACCATTCCCGAGAGAAGATCCGCTCCTTCTCCCGCGCGAAGATCTTCTCCGACCAATAGTGCTGGCGGGAAAGGGTACGCTGAAGGGTCGTGCTGGGTGGGGCGGAAGGATCGGTCATGGGCGAGAATCTGCGGCGTGAATCACGGTCTCGTCAAATGGCCTCCAATGGCACCAGGAGCGCGGCAAACATGTACATTGAACGATCCGCTTTTCAGGAGCCACGATGGACGCCGAGACGATGGCCCTTCTTACCGGGCTGCTGGGGACTGTCCTGGCCACGCTTCTGATCGGCGGCGCCATGGTGGGGGCCTGGCTCATGGGCCGTCGCCGAGGCGAGAGAGACGCCGGCGGCGGCAATCTGGACGACGCCAACCGTCGGCTGGCTCGGCTCGAGGAGATGATTGAGCGGATGTCCGGCGAGGTCGAGCGGCTGAGCGAGAGCGAGCAGTTCACCATGCGGCTACTCAAGCAGCAGGATAAGGAAAGGGTGGGCGAGCAGGCCCAGGGTGGGGGAAAGCAATAGGCATCGGGGGAGAGGCACAGGGCAAGAGGTACGAGGGGGAGAGGCACTCGGCACTCGGCACCAGGCTGTCATCCCGAGCGAAGTGAGGGATCTCAGGGCTTCATCTGCCCCCGACCCTTGAGATCCCTCGGGCCGTCGCTTCGCGACGGTGCCCTCGGGATGACAGCGCGTAAACCCCTGAACCCTGACCCCGACTCCTGAGCCCCGACCTTCACTCAATCGGCAATTGACAATCGGCGATCGGCAATTGCCTGACCCCCGACCCACTCAGTACCCAGTACTCGGTACTCAGTACTATTCTCCCCCCTTCGGCCCGTAGAACATCACCCACAGTCCCAGATCATCCGAAAACTCCTCGAACCGGTGCTCGACGCCGGCGGGGACGAAAAGGACGTCGCCCGGGCCGAAGCGATGTCGGTCGGGTCCATTCCTGAACCAGCCCTGCCCGCTCATCACCACGTAAATCTCGTCTCGCTGGTGGGGACTCTGGGGATCGGTGCCGCGGGGCGCGTAGTAGCCCACTTCCAGGGTTCCGTGGCGGAGGAGGACGTCGTACTGGTCCTTGTCGGGTCCGGGCATGCGGGAGCGCGCTTCGGTAGTCGTGAGATGGAAGGGTTTCATGGCTGGGGAGATCGAGGGCGGGGTTGAGTGTCACAAGTCACAAGTCGCAGGTCTCATTACGAGAGTCACAAGTCGCATTACGAAAGTCACAAGTCACAAGTCGCAAGTCTCGCGACCTTGCGACTTGCAGCTCGCGACTTCTCTCATCGAACCATCTCTCCAAACCGTCCCCCCGACGCGTAGTACTCGAGCGTCACAGAGCGACGCAACCGGAGCGTGAGCCAGGTGGCCGCGCCCATGCAGGCGGACAAGAACCAGAGCCCGGCCGCGAACGAGTGGGTGTGGTCCCTGAGATAGCCGAGGAGATAGGGGCCGAGAAAGCCGTTCAGGTTTCCGATGGAGTTGATCAGGGCGATCCCCGCCGCGACGGCGTTTCCCGCCAGGAATCGGCTGGGCAGGCTCCAGAAGGGGGCGCAGACGCTGGTGACGCCCACCGCAGCGGCCGTCAGTGCAATCATCATCAAGGGCAGCGAGTGCACCATGGCGCTCATGGCCAGTCCCACCGCACCCAACAGGGCCGGGAGGGCGATGTGCCTGAACCGCTCCCCGGTCCGGTCCGAGCTGTTCCCGACATAGACCAGGCCCACCGCGGCGAAGAGCTGAGGCACCGCGCTCAGCAGGCCGACCTGGAAGTTGCTCCCCTTGGACACCT
>Ga0335085_10000330_pt1 | contig 139735 bp, 123 predicted proteins | sample Lox_Sample_45_FD_206712 | JGI IMG/M metagenome (GOLD analysis project Ga0335085, IMG submission 206712) | Soil microbial communities from Loxahatchee National Wildlife Refuge, Florida, United States - Lox_Sample_4.5 | ecosystem: Environmental > Terrestrial > Soil > Wetlands | place: USA...
ATCCACGATTCAGCATCCATGAGATGTGGCAGAATCCTGGCAAACTGTAAAGAGTAATTTGAAGAGGGTAGTTGGTAATAGGGCTGTTGTCTTTCTCTGATGCGACATTACAAAATTCTGAACCTCCAGACGGGACAGAGGTGAAGTTGTGTCCCAGATTTTTCATCACAGCACGAACACCTTTGCGCGAATTACGATTTTCGGCGCGGTTTTTATCCTCGCATTTCTGTCCTGGGCATTCGACGAAATCGATCGCGGAACCTATGAAACCCGCGCCACGCAGCCGCGCGAACAACCTGTTCCATTCAGCCACGCGCACCATGTAGGCGGGCTGGGGCTGGATTGCCGATACTGCCACACCACGGTAGAGACGTCCAGTTTTGCCAACATTCCGCCCACCAAGACCTGCATGAACTGCCACTCGCAGATCTGGAGCACCAGCCCCACGCTGGAGCCGGTGCGGGCGAGCTTCCGCACGGGAGAGTCTATCTCGTGGACGCGCGTGAATGATCTGCCGGACTATGTCTATTTCAATCACAGCATCCATATCGCCAAGGGCGTAGGCTGCGAAAGCTGTCACGGCAGAGTGGACCGCATGCCGCTTACCTGGCAGGAGAACTCGCTGCAGATGGAGTGGTGCATCGACTGCCACCGTCATCCCGAGCGAGTGCTGCGCCCGCGGCAGTTCATCACCACAATGGGCTATCAACCGGCAGGAGACCAGGAGACCATCGGCCGCCAGTTGATGAAGGAAAACAACATACAAAGCGTTCGTTTGCTAACGAGCTGTTCTACTTGCCACAGATGAGCGATTCACCAAAGAAACTGGATATTGCCGCTGTCCGCGCGCGGCTGGAGAGCGCGGCGGCGGGGCGCGATTACTGGCGGAGCCTCGATCAACTGGCGGACACGCCGGAATTCCAGGAGTTGATCGAGCGCGAATTTCCGCGGCAGGCGATCGGCTGGAGCGAGGATGAATCTCCGGTCGAGGGGCGCCGCAATTTTCTGAAGATGATGGGCGCGTCGCTGGCGCTGGCGGGCCTCACGGCGTGCACGCGTCAGCCCACCGAGCACATCATGCCGTACATCCGGCAGCCGGAAGAGTTGATCCCCGGCCGGCCGCTGTTTTTCGCGACTTCGATGACCTTGAGCGGCGTGGCCAACGGCCTGCTCGCGGAGAGCCACGAAGGCCGCCCCACCAAGATCGAAGGCAATCCCGAGCACCCCGGAACTCTGGGCGCATGCGATCCGTTCTCGCAGGGTTCCGTTCTGCAGCTCTACGATCCGGACCGCTCGCAGGCGCTTTCGTTCAACGGCGAAATCCGCGGATGGGGCGATTTTCTCGGAACCCTCACCGAAGCCCTCGCGGCGCAGAAACTCAAAGCCGGAGCGGGGCTGCGCGTCCTGACCGAAACCGTCAGTTCGCCCGCCATGGCGGACCAGTTGAACCGCATCAAGCAACTGTATCCGGCCATGAAGTGGCACCAGTGGGAGCCGGCGGGAGCGCACAATTCGCGCGCCGGCGCGCAGTTGGCTTTCGGGACACCCATCAGCACGCATTACAACCTCGCGAACGCCAACGTTGTGGTGTCGCTGGACTCCGATTTTCTGGCCTCGGGCCCCGGCTATCTGCGCTACGCCCGGCAGTTCTCGGCGCGGCGCCGCGTGCGCAAAGATCATCCAACGATGAACCGGCTGTACGTGGCCGAGCCCATGCCCACGCCCACGGGCACCAAGGCGGACCACCGCCTGCGGCTGCGCGCCGGCGATATCGAAGAGTTCTCCTGGGCGCTGGCCAAAGCGCTGGGAGTGGCCAACGGACCGTCGAGCGGACCGAACCAGGACATCTACAAATGGATCGGCCCCATCGCGCGCGATCTTCAGCGCAACAAGGGCGCCAGCCTGATGATCGCGGGCGAATACCAGCCGCCCATCGTGCACGCCCTGGCGCACGTGATGAACGCGGAATTGGGCAATGTGGGAAAGACGGTTTTCTACACGGATTCCATCGAAGCCAGCCCCGTGGATCAGTTGGCCTCGCTCCAAGACTTGGTGCATGACCTGGATTCGGGCGCGGTCGACGTGCTCATGATCGTGGGCGGGAACCCCGTATTCAACGCTCCGGTGGAGATGGGGATGCGCGACCGCATTCAGAAGGCCGCGCTGCGCGTGCATGTTTCGCTGGTGGCGGACGAAACCAGCGAACTGTGCCAGTGGCATCTCCCCGAAGCTCATTATCTGGAGGCGTGGGGCGACGGGCGCGCGTTCGATGGCACCGTGTCCCTGCAGCAGCCGTTGATCCAGCCGCTGTATAACGGCCGTTCGCAGTACGAGATTCTGCAGATGCTCACCGACCGGCCCGAGCAGAATGGCTACGAGATCGTGAAGGGCTACTGGCAGGCACAGTACAAGGGCGCCGATTTCGAAAAGTGGTGGCGGCGTTCGGTGCACGACGGCTTGATCGCCGATAGCGCGCTGCCGCTGAAGACCCCCGCGGTACATAACGCCGCCCTGACGACACCCGCCGAGCGGCCCAAGCTGCACGGCAATCTGGAAGTGGTGTTCCGGCCCGATCCGACCATTTATGACGGTCGCTTCGCCAACGTAGGCTGGCTGCAGGAGCTTCCCAAGCCGATCACCAAAATCACCTGGGACAACGCCGCCATCATGAGCCCCGATACGGCGGGGCCGCTGGGCGTCATGTACCAATCGCTCGACGTGGGGATGACGGACGGCGCGCCCATGATCGAACTGACCTACCAGGGGCGCAAGATCAAGGCGCCGGTGGTGATTCAGCCCGGCCACGCGGCGGGCAGTGTGACGCTGCACCTGGGTTACGGTCGCACGCGGTCCGGTCGCGTGGGCACCGGTCTCGGCTTCAATCCTTACGGCCTCCGGACCTCCCAAGCCCTGTGGCAGGACGTCGGGATGGAAGCGCGCAAGATTCCGGGAACGTATCTGTTCGCTACACAACAGAACGAGCATACGCTGGACACGCGCCGCCACATCATTCATAAAGGCCAACTGGCCGAGTACCTGAAGAACCCCGAAAGCGTGCACGAGGGAGCGGAAACTCCGCCCGCCGAACTGACCATCTATCCCTCCTGGAATTACAACCAGGGACACAAGTGGGGAATGGCGATCGATCTCAACACCTGCACCGGGTGCGGAGCATGCGTCGTGGCCTGCCAGGCGGAAAACAATATCGCGGTGGTCGGCAAGGACCAGGTGCGGCGCGGCCGCATCATGCAGTGGCTGCGCGTGGATTCCTATTACAACGGCTCGATCGATACCCCCGAAATCTACAATCAGCCCGTTCCGTGCATGCAGTGCGAAACGGCGCCCTGCGAGCTGGTCTGCCCGGTGCAGGCCACCAATCACAGCGCCGAAGGCCTCAACGACATGGTTTACAACCGCTGCGTGGGCACGCGCTACTGCTCCAATAACTGCCCCTACAAGGTTCGGCGGTTCAACTTCTACTTGTTCAGCGACTACGAAACCCCGAGCCTGAAGCTGCTGCACAACCCCGATGTCACGGTGCGCAGCCGCGGCGTCATGGAAAAGTGTACGTATTGCGTGCAGCGCATCAACGCCGCCAAGATCGACGCGGAACGGGAGAACCGCGCGCTGCGCGACGGGGAAATCCAAACCGCCTGCCAGGCTACCTGTCCTACGGAGGCGATTGTTTTCGGCGATCTCAACGATCCCGGCAGCCGCGTTGTGAAAATGAAAAGTGAACAGTCTAATTATGGGCTGCTGGCCGATCTGAACACCCGGCCGCGTACGACCTACCTGGCGGCGCTGCGCAACCCAAACCCGGAGATCACCGAGGATTAGCAAGCCATGGCAGATGAACAACAGGTAATCGAAGAATCGCCGCGGCCGGCAATCATTGCGCCCGGTTATACATTCGGCACGGTCACCGACCAGATCGCCACGGTGGTGCTCACCAAGAAGACGCCGCTGTTCTGGATGGCGTGCTTTTCCATCGGATTCGGACTGCTGCTGCTGTTCCTGTGGTCGGTTGTGCTTCTGCTGGCCAAGGGCGTGGGCATATGGGGAATTCGCACGCCGGTAATGTGGGGGTTCGCCATTACGAACTTCGTGTGGTGGATCGGAATCGGCCACGCCGGCACTTTGATTTCGGCAATTCTACTGCTTCTCAACCAGCGCTGGCGTAATTCCATCAACCGTTTCGCCGAAGCCATGACGCTGTTTGCCGTGGCCTGCGCCGGTATGTTCCCGCTGCTGCACCTGGGCCGTCCGTGGCTGTTCTACTGGCTGTTTCCTTACCCCAACACAATGGGAGTGCAGCCGCAGTTCCGCAGCCCGCTGGTGTGGGATGTGTTCGCGGTATCCACATACGCTACCGTCTCGCTGCTGTTCTGGTACGTGGGTCTGATGCCGGACCTGGCTACGCTGCGCGACCGCACCACCAACCGCTTCGCGCGGTTCACCTACGGAATCATGGCCATGGGCTGGCGCGGTTCGGCGAAACACTGGAGCATCTACGAGACCGCCAGCCTGCTGCTCGCCGGTCTGGCGACTCCGCTGGTGCTTTCGGTGCACACGGTGGTCAGCTTCGACTTCACCATTGCGATCGTACCCGGCTGGCACAGCACCTTCTTTCCGCCCTATTTCGTCGCCGGCGCCATCTATTCCGGTTTTGCGATGGTGCTCGCCCTGGCCATCCCGCTGCGCTCCGTATACGGGCTGCAGGGGCTCATCACCGATAAGCACCTGGATAATTGCGGCAAGGTGATGCTGGCCACCGGCCTGATTGTCGCCTACGCCTACATCATGGAAACCTTCACCGCGTGGTACAGCGCCAACGTATACGAGAGCGCCGCCATCTGGCACCGAATGACCGGACCATACGCGGTCAGTTACTGGTGCCTGCTGACTTGTAATATCGCGGCGCCCCAGATGCTGTGGTTCAAGAGGGTGCGCAGCAGCCCGGTGATGCTGTTCATTTCGTCGATGATCGTGCTCGTCGGCATGTGGCTGGAGCGGTATGTGATCATCGTCAGCAGCCTGGCGCAGGATTTCCTCACTTCCTCCTGGGGCGAGTTTCACGCAACGCGCTGGGATTGGGCCACTTATGTCGGCACCATCGGACTGTTCCTGTTCCTGTTCTTCCTGTTTATCCGTCTGCTGCCCATGATTTCGATTTTTGAAGTCCGCACGCTTCTTCCGCAGGCCAAGGTCGAAGATGAGGTGCGGGGATGATCAAACCGATTTACGGCGTGATGGCGGAATTCGATAATCCCACAGCGCTTGTGAATGCCGCGCGGGCGGCGCGCGAAAAAGGCTACCGCAAACTGGACGCGTATTCGCCGTTTCCCATCGAAGAACTCAGCGAATCTCTCCACCTGCACAAGAATATGCTGCCCCTGATCGTTTTGTGCGGCGGCATTCTGGGCGGCCTGACGGGATTCCTGCTGCAGTATTACATCACGGTCTTTTACTTTCCTATCAACGTAGCCGGACGGCCGCTGAATAGCTGGCCGTCGTACGTCATCATCACGTTCGAGCTGACCATTCTGTTCGCCGCTATTTCGGCCGTCCTGGGTCTGCTGGGATTGTGCGGATTGCCCATGCCATACCACCCGGTGTTCAACGTGCCGCGGTTCGTGACCGCTTCGCGCAACCGGTTTTTCCTGTGCATCGAATCGAGCGACCCGCTTTTCGATCACGACAAGACTTGCGAATTCCTGGAGACCCTGGAGCCGAGAGAGGTGTCTGAAGTTGCGCATTAATACCCAATCCCAGCCGCGGCCGAAAGGGAGCGGGGCTTTTCGAACAGCCGCACTCGCCGCGCTCCTGCCCCTGCTGTTCTCCACCGTGGCGTGCCGGCAGGACATGCAGGACCAGCCCAAGTATATTCCTCTGCGTCCCAGCGATTTCTTCGGCGACGGGCGCTCGGAGCGCCAACTGATTCCCGGCACCGTAGCGCGCGGCCATCTGGATGACGATGCCGCGTATTTCAAAGGGATGGGGCAGGACGGCAAGCCGCTGCCCGAGTTTCCCTTTCCCATCACGCGCGACGTTCTGGAGCGCGGGCAGCAGCGCTTCAACATCTACTGCTCCCCGTGCCACGACCGTCTGGGCGATGGCGACGGCATGATCGTGCGCCGCGGCTACCGGCATCCGCCTTCGTATCACATCGCGCGGCTGCGCGCCGTTCCCGATGGTTATATCTTCGACGTGATCACCAACGGTTTCGGGGCTATGCCGGACTATGCCGCGCAGATCCCCGTGCGCGACCGCTGGGCGATCGTCGCCTACGTGCGCGCGCTGCAGTTGAGTCACAACGCCACCATCAACGACGTGCCCGCCGACAAGCGTTCGGAACTCGATCAGCCGGTGACGGTCCCGAATCCCGGCGAAGCGCAGCCGGGCTCGACCAGAGCCATTCCCGCGGGAGGTGCGAAATGATGGTATCGGGGCTGGACTTCTCCGTTCCCGCCTCGCTGCAAAGCGAGATCCGCACGTGGCGCGGGCGAGCGCTGGCCGTGGGAATCGTCGGCCTCCTGCTCACGGTGGCCGGGGTATTCCTGGTTTCGCCGGATCAGTTCTATCGCTCCTATCTTTGGTCATTCGTTTTCTATTTGTCCCTGACGCTGGGCCCGATGGCATGGCTCATGACCCAATACCTGAGCGGCGGCGCGTGGGGGATCGTGATCCGGCGGCCGGCGGAAGCCGCGGCCAGAACCCTGCCGCTGATGGCGCTGCTCTTCATTCCCATCATCATCGGAATCCCCAACCTTTACCGCTGGTCGCATGCCGCGTTCGTGCAGGCCGACCCGGTGCTGCAGCAGAAGCACCCCTACCTCAATGTCCCGTTCTTCGTGATTCGCGCCGTGGTGTACTTTGCCGGGTGGATGTTCTGCTCCTGGTATCTGAATCGCTGGTCCGCCGTGGAAGATCGCGAGGGCGGTCTGACGCCGCATCGCAGGATGGCCGCGATAGCCGGCCCGGGCCTTGTTTTTTGGGGCTTCAGCGTCACGTTTATGGCGGTGGATTGGGTGCTGTCGCTGGATCCTCACTGGTTTTCCACCATGTTCGGGCTCTTGTTCATTGCCTCGCAGGGCCTCTCCGGCATGGCTTTCCTGATCACCCTGATGGTGTTGTTATCCTATCGTGAGCCGCTTTCGCGCGTGCTCACGCCCCGGCACCTGCACGATCTCGGAAAGCTGCTGCTCGCGTGCGTCATGGTGTGGGCGTACTTTGCGTTTTCACAGTTTCTGATCATCTGGGCGGGAAATCTGCCCGATGAAATCCCCTGGTATCTGGAGCGTTTAAGCGGAGGCTGGCAGTATTTCGCATTGCTTCTGGTCGTCGGCCATTTCGCCCTGCCGTTCGCACTTCTTCTCTCGCGCGATCTGAAGCGCAATTTCAAGCTGCTGGCCAGTATCGCGGTATTCATTCTGTTCATGCGCTACATCGATGTCTACTGGCTGGTGGCGCCCGACTTCCGCAAAGGGTACTTCGGAGTCAGTTGGATGGACATCACCGCGCCGATCGGCCTGGGCGGCATCTGGCTCGCCTACTTCCTGACGCAACTCGAAAAGCGCCCGCTCCTTCCCTTAAACGAACCGCATCTCGAGGAGGCTTTGGAACATGGCCGAGAATAGAAACGATTCCACCAGTGAGCACGACGTTTCGGTTCCGGATCAGCAGAACCCGGAAGTGCGGCACGAAACTCGCGACGTCAACGAGTGGGCCATCGGCAAGTTCGCCATCGCTCTCGTGCTGGTGTGCGTGTGTGTGCTGGCGCTGCTGGTCGGGCTGTTCCGTTTCTTTATCGATCAGACCGGCGGGCCGCCTCCAAGCCGTGTATTGCAGGGCCTGGATATTGACGCCCGCAAACTCCCGCCGGAACCGCGCCTGCAAGTGGCGCCCGCTCTCGATCTGCAGCAGATGCGTGCCGCCGAAGATCAGATTCTCAACAGCTATGGCTGGGTAGACCGGACCAACGGAGTGGTGCGAATTCCGATCGACCGCGCCATGGACATTCTGGCGCAGCGGGGGCTGCCCGCGCGGCAGACAAATACGCCGCAGAGCGCCGCGGCGAATGTGACCGTGCCCACCGAGTCCGGGCTCGGCCCGATCATGCAACCACCCGGTGGGCCGCTTTCGGTCGAATTATACGGGCCGGGCGCCAACCGCGTGAGCACCGGTGTGCCGCCGTCCTCCACGCCGGTCAATCAAGGCGAGGTCGGCAGTATCAATACGCAAGGAAAGTAATGCTATCTAAAAAGGCTTTAACGACGGTTATTCTCTTCACGGCAACCGCCGCGCTGGCATGGGCGCAACCCGGCCAGCCGGCTCCGGCGCAACAATCCTACAGCCTGCAGGACGGCAATCTGAAACCGGCTCTGCCGGGCGCGCTGCAAGGCGTGGGAATCGACCAGAGACTGAATCAACAGGTCCCTCTCAACCTGATGTTCCGGGACGAGGCCGGCCGATTACTTCCTCTTTCCACTTATTTTCAGGGCAAGAAGCCGGTAATCCTGGCGCTCGTTTACTATACCTGCCCCATGCTCTGCACGGAGATTCTGACCGGGCTCGAAAGCTCGCTCAAGGCCGTCTCGTTCAACCCCGGCCAGGATTTCGAAGTGGTCAGCGTCAGCTTCGACCCCAAGGACACTCCGGAGGCCGCCGCGGCGAAAAGGCAAATGTATCTGCGGCGCTACGGCAGGCAGAATACGGCCAACGGCTGGCACTTCCTCACGGGCGACGAAGCCAACATCAAGGCTTTGACCGATGCCGTCGGCTACCACTACAAGTACGACGCCAAAACGCAGCAGTTCGCTCACGCCAGCGGCATCATGATCCTCACGCCCGACGGAAAGCTTTCGCGCTACTTCTACGGCGTGGAATACGCTCCGCGCGACCTGCGGCTCGGCCTGGTGGAAGCTTCGCAGGATAAGATCGGCACTCCGGTGGACGCCATCCTGCTGTTCTGCTACCACTACGATCCGGCCACCGGAAAGTACGGCGCGGTCGCGGTCAAGAGTCTGCGGCTCGCAGGCGCGGGATTCGTGCTGGTCTGCGGCGCGTTTCTGGTAGTGGCGTTCCGCCGCGACGGCAGGCACAAACACAGCAGGAGGCACGCTGGATAGTTCGCGATGGGAAAACTACCTCTATTTCCGGCACAGGCATCCACTTTCGCTCCGATGGTGGACCACCTTCTCTATTTTCTGCTGGCGGTCTCGGCATTTTTCAGCATCCTGATCTTTGTCCTGATTTTTTATTTCGCCATCCGCTACCGGAGGCGCTCCGAACAGGAATTGCCGCGTGTATTTCACACCGGCTTCACTCTCGAAATTCTCTGGAGCGTCATCCCCTTCGGCCTCACGATGGTGATGTTCACCTGGGGCGCTTCGATCTTCTTCCAGGAAAGCCGTCCGCCCGATAACGCCATGCAGATCTACGTGGTGGGCAAGCAGTGGATGTGGAAGCTGCAGCACATGGAAGGGCAGCGCGAAATCGACGAATTGCACATCCCGGTAGGGCGCCCGATCAAACTCACGATGACCAGCGAGGATGTTATTCACAGCTTCTTCGTGCCGGCGTTTCGCACCAAGCAGGATGTGGTTCCGGGGAGGTATTCGACGACTTGGTTCACCCCCACCAAGGTCGGCAAATATCACCTGTTCTGCGCCGAGTACTGCGGCACCAAGCACTCCGGAATGATCGGCTGGGTCTATGTCATGGAGCCGCAGGCTTACCAGGAGTGGCTCAGCGGCGGCCGTCCCATGGGCTCGCTGGCTGAAGACGGCGAGAAGTTGTTCCAGTCCCTGGCTTGCGCGAACTGCCATCATCCGGATGGATCCGGCCGCTGTCCCACTCTGGTCGGCCTGTTCGGCAAAAACGTTCAGCTTTCCAGCGGACAGGTGGTGCGCGCCGACGAAAGCTACATTCGGGAATCGATTCTGCAGCCCAACGCCAAAATCGTCGCCGGCTACCAGCCGTTGATGCCCACGTTCCAGGGGCTCGTGACCGAAGAAGGCGTCCTGCAACTGATCGAATACATCAAGTCGTTGTCGCAAGTGCCGGGAACCCCGGCTGTCAACCAGAATGCGCCCATCAGTTCGGGTGTGAATCCTACAACGAAACATTGAAATTATGATTACTGCGGCGGTACAAGAACGAGAGAATTACTTGAATGCGAGCTACGGCATCAAGTCGTGGCTCCTCACCAAAGACCATAAGCGCATCGGTCTGCTGTATCTCGGCACAATCACCTTCTTTTTCCTCATCGGCGGAATTTTCGCCACGCTGATCCGCATCGAGCTTCTCACGCCGCAAGGCGACCTGGTGTCGTCGGAGACGTACAACAAGCTGTTCACGATGCATGGAGTGGTGATGATCTTTTTCTTCCTCATCCCCTCCATCCCCGCCACTCTGGGGAACTTCTTCTTACCCATGATGATCGGTGCGCGCGATCTGGCGTTTCCGCGCATCAACCTGTTGAGCTGGTACCTGCTGGTGGTGGGCGGGCTGTTCGCCCTGTTCGCCATGCTCGCGGGCGGCGTCGATACCGGCTGGACCTTCTACACTCCGTACAGCACGTCGTACTCGAATACCTGGGTCATCGCCACCGCGCTCGGGATTTTCATCGCCGGCTTCTCCTCGATTCTGACAGGGCTCAACTTCATCGTTACGGTGCACCGCATGCGCGCGCCCGGCATGACCTGGTTCCGCATGCCGCTGTTCGTGTGGTCGCATTACGCCACCGCGCTGATCCAGGTGCTGGGCACTCCGGTGCTCGCCGTGACGCTCATTCTGGTGCTGTGCGAACGCGTCTTCCACATCGGAATCTTCGATCCCGCCCTGGGCGGCGACCCGGTGCTCTTCCAGCATCTCTTCTGGTTCTATTCGCACCCCGCGGTCTACATCATGATTCTGCCCGCTATGGGAGTGGTCAGCGAACTGGTTTCGGTGTTCTCGCGCAAGCCGATTTTCGGATACGGCTTCGTGGCCTTCTCCAGCGTGGCGATCGCGGTGCTGGGATTCCTCGTCTGGGGACATCATCTGTTCGTCAGCACGCAGTCGGTTTACGCCGGAATGGTGTTCTCGTTCCTCAGTTACTTCGTGGCGATTCCTTCCGCCATCAAGGTCTTCAACTGGACGGCGACGCTTTATAAAGGTTCCATCTCCTTTGCCACCCCGATGCTGTATGCCTTCGGCTTTATCGGACTGTTCACCATGGGCGGGTTGACCGGCCTGTTCCTGGCCTGCCTGGGGTTCGACGTGCATGTCACCGACACCTACTTCGTAGTGGCGCACTTCCACTACATCATGGTGGGCGGCGCCATCATGGGCTACATGGGCGGGCTGCACTACTGGTGGCCGAAAATGACCGGACGCATGTATCCCGAGGGCTGGGCCAAGCTTTCCGCGCTGGTCATCTTCCTCGGCTTCAACCTGACGTTCTTCCCGCAATTTATTCTCGGGTATCTCGGCATGCCGCGCCGCTACCACGTGTATCCCCCGGAATTCCAGGTGCTGCACGTGCTCTCCACGGCGGGCGCTTCGGTGCTGGCGGTGGGATATCTGATCCCGGTGATTTACTTCATCTGGTCGCTGCGCTACGGCCAGGTGGCGGGCGCCAATCCCTGGGGCGCTACCGGCCTGGAATGGAAGACGGCGTCGCCGCCCCCGATTCATAATTTCGACGAGACCCCGGTGGTCACGCACGACGCGTACGATTACAGCACGGTGATGGGAGAGGTGATCGAAGTTGGCTAACGACGCTCATGTGGAAACTCTTGCCCTGCGCGAGCAGTTCGACGACTCGGCGCAGCAGAAGGATGCCTCTACGCTCGGCATGTGGATCTTCCTCATCACCGAGATCATGTTCTTCGGAGGCATGTTCCTGGCTTACACCATTTACCGCAACGCGTATCCCAATGCCTTTGCGGTAGCCTCGAGCAGCCTCAACGAAATCATCGGCGCGGTCAACACCGGCGTCCTGCTGTGCAGCAGCTTCACGATGGTGCTGGCGGTGCGCGCCGCCCAACTCGGCCAGCGCAAAGCGGTGATGACGTTTCTGGTGCTCACCCTCATCCTGGGCACGGCCTTCCTGGTGATCAAAGGATTCGAATGGAACACCAAGTTCCAGGAACACCACGTTCCCGGACCTACGTTCCACCTCGCCGGCACGGCCATGCAGGGTCAGGCTCAGCTGTTCTTCTCGCTCTATTTCGCCATGACCGGGCTGCACGCCCTGCATATGATCGTCGGAGTGGGCCTGCTTTCGTTCCTGCTGTACAAAACCTACAAGGGAACGTATACCGCCGAATACATGACGCCCATCGACATCGTAGGACTTTACTGGCACTTCGTCGATATCATCTGGATTTTCCTGTTCCCGCTGCTTTATCTGATAGACCGTCACCTGGGGTAATACATGACTCATCACGTCGAATCCGTCAAGACTTACGCGGTGGTATGGATCCTTCTCCTCTGCGCCACCGCGGCCACCACCGCGGTCGCCCACGTCGATTTGGGCGCCTTCAGCGTGGTGGCGGCGCTGGCGATTGCCGTCGTCAAAATGCTGTTGGTCGCTCTCTTCTTCATGCACGTCCGGCACAGCACGGGCATGACCAAGCTGGTTGTAATCGGCGGCCTGCTCTGGTTGGGGATTCTCCTCACCTTCACGCTGGCCGATGTCTGGACGCGCGGCTGGCTGGGAGTTCCTGGCCGGTAGATTCGGGTTGGCGCGCTACTGCTTATTCTGCGCCAGCGCGCCTTCCAGTTGCGCGAGCTCCTTTTTCACGAGCTCCGTTTCCTGGGAATCCGTCGCAATTTTGAGATACGCCTTCAAATGTTCGGCGGCATCCGCGTACTCGTGCTTTTGCATCAGCACCAGGCCCATGAGACGCTCATTGTCGGGGAAAGCGTGCCGTGTGTCCAGCCGGAGCGCTTCGCGGACGCTTTTTTCGGCGCTATCGTAATCCCGCGTATTGTAATCCGCCACGGCGTTGAACAGGTATAGTTGGGGATAATCGAAGGGATCGAGCTTGATGGCTTTCGCGCTCAGGTCGGCAAGCTGCGGCCATTGCTTGGCGTTCATCTGGATAATGGAAAGCTCCACGTAGGGGTTGACGAACTTCGGGTCGCCCTGAATCGCCTGCTCGAAGGAGTGGCGGGCATCGCTGACCTGCATTCTCCCGACCTGGATCAGTCCGAGTTCGAACCACGCCTCCGCGTATTCCGGATAGAGCTGCACGGCCCGAGCGTAGTCGTCCGCAGCATCGTCGATCTTTTTCTTCTTGCGCGCATCCTGCCCCTTGGTGAATGCCTTGCGCGCGGCTTTCGGAGCCAACAGCGAAGTCTTGCTTACCGTGGTGCCTTCATCCGGGCCTTCGCGATGTAAAAGGATCGTCCCGATATTCGGATCGTCCATCGGCCTTCGGGTCGCCAGGCTGACGGTCTGCGAGCGATAGCCCGACAGCTTGGCCCGCAGCTCGCAATTCGAATACGGATTATCGACCGAACCGCTCATGCGGCCGGTTGTACCGAGCGTTCCAGGCGTGGCGGGGCCGGCGGTCCCCATCGGCGTGGGAACGCCCATCATGGAGCCCGGCCCTGCAGATTCGCTGGCGTCCTGGAAAACACCCGTATCATTTCCCAACTGGATCATGAAATTGCCGTGGCTGTCCGTATAGCCCTCGGCGTGCGCATTGCCGAAACAAACCCGCTCGATCACGGCCGGCTCGGGCGGCGGCGTGCCGTCCTCCACGACGACGCGGCCGCTGATCATGATGGGCTGCTGATAAGTCGGTTGATTGGTGGGATTGGTCGGATTCGTCGTCCTGCCGGGCGTGTTGGTCGTGCCGCCCAGCGAACCCGTGTTGCCCGTGTTCCCGATGGTGCCGGTGTTCCCCGTGCTGCCCGTGTTGCCGGTGTTTCCTGTGGTTCCGGTTCCGGTGTTACCGCCCTTCGTCTGCGCGAATGCCGGACTCAGAAGCAGTGCGCCCGCCGCGAAAACCGTAATCGCCCGTACGACAATGCGAGGAGTCATGTACAACCCTCCGTCTGCCCGTAATTATGACACATCGCAGACATGACAAATGTAAAGCGCGCCGCGCTAGAATGACCCCAGGATGTCCATGCGCGCGCGAATCTTCCCGCTGGCCTTGTCCGGGGCCTTGATGCTGGTGCTCGCCGGCTGCTCGAGCCAACCTGCCACTCCCGAAAAGAAAGAGGCCGCCAAGCCTCCCGAGCCCGTCACCGGTCAAACTGCGCTCTACCGGATGTACCAGGTCGCGAAGAACCAGTGGTCGCAGGACGCCCAGGTGCTGAAGGCCGACAGCATGCACCTTTCGGACGTCCCCGAAGTGCCCGGCAAAGCCGGCGCCTGGGAGGCCACGTTTACCTCCGCCAACCTGGGTCGCGCGCGAACTTACACCTACTCGGTGGTCGAGGAGCTGCCCACTTTGCACAAAGGAGTGTTCGCCGGCAACGAAGAAAACTTCTCCGGCAAGAGCGGCATCGATACACCATTCCCCATCATTGCCGTCAAGATCGATACCGACGCGGCCTACGAAACGGCCCATGCCAAGGCCACCGCATACGAAGCCAAGAACCCCGGCAAGCCCATAACGGTCCTTCTGGAAAAGAGCGACCGCTACCCCGACCCAGCCTGGCGCATCATCTGGGGCGAGTCCGCCGGCACTTCGAGTTTTTCGGTGTACGTGGACGCCTCAACGGGCGCGTTCCTGGAAACCATGCACTAGCGCCACCGGCGTTACCCAGCTGGCCGCGGGGTGGGCCCGTCAGTGCTTCCGGCTCCACCCCCGGTTCAGGCCAGCCGCGATTTCTTCCGCCTGTTTCTCCGTATACGCTCCCTCGATATACAGCTGCCGGGAACCCGACGCGATCACCGGCGTGGAGACCACTTTGCCGTCCACCACGATCGCCACCCGGTTGCCGATGTTTTTCAGCGTCACATTCAATTCCCGCACCGCCGCATCGGGATGAAACGTGATGAAGACCACCGGCTGCCCCTTTCTGTTCTTCTGCACCTCGGCGGATTGCACGTCAGTCTGCGTCAGGAATGGCTTCTTCTCCAGACAGTCCGCCGCGACCCGCCGGCCGGCATCGGCGTCCGAACAGGAGACGACCAGGTAGACGCGCAGCGACGTCTTCGGCGCGGGCTGCGCCCAACCCGGCGCGGCCGCAAGCAGCAACAGTGGCAAACAGTGACGTGGGGTGCTCACCCGACCGCCACCGCCGCCGGCTTGAATGTCAGGTCTCCGCGCTTCGGATCGCCATCCACCAGCACCGTCTGCCCGTCGCGAATCGTGCCGCTCAACAGCAGCCTTCCTAACGGTGTTTCGATCTTCTTCTGAATGGCGCGCTTCAACGGCCGGGCGCCATAATGCGGGTCGTAACCGGTGTGCACCAGGTTGCTGCGCGCGTCTTCGGTCAGCTCGAGCGTAATATGCCGGTCGGCCAGGCGCGACCGCAGCCGGTCGAGTTGGATTTCCACGATCCTTTTCAGGTTCTCCTCGCTCAGCGCGTGGAAGACGATGATTTCGTCCACGCGGTTCAAGAACTCGGGTCGGAACAGGTGGCGCATCTCCTCCAGCACCGCCTCCTTCATCTGATCGTAGCCCGCGCCCGCGAAGGCGCCGCGGTAGTCCAGAATCCGCTGGCTTCCCACGTTGCTGGTCATAATGACGATGGTGTTTTTGAAATCCACCGTGCGGCCCTGCCCGTCGGTCAGCCGGCCGTCGTCCAGAATCTGCAGCATCACATTGAATACGTCGTGGTGCGCCTTCTCGATTTCGTCGAAGAGCACTACCGAATAGGGGCGCCGCCGCACGGCTTCGGTTAACTGCCCGCCCTCTTCGTACCCCACGTATCCTGGAGGCGCGCCGATCAGCCTCGCCACCGTATGTTTCTCCTGGTACTCGGACATATCGATGCGAATCATGGCGTGCTCGTCATCGAAGAGGAATTCGGCAAGCGCCCGCGCCAATTCGGTTTTGCCCACGCCCGTCGGGCCCAGGAAAATGAAACTGCCGATCGGCCGGTTCGGGTCTTTCAACCCGCTGCGCGCCCGAATTACCGATTCCGCCACCGCCGTCACCGCCTCGTCCTGCCCTACGACGCGTTCGTGCAGCACGCTTTCCAGGTTGAGCAGCTTTTGCATTTCGCCTTCCATGAGTCTGGTCACCGGAACGCCGGTCCAGCGGCTCACAACTTCGGCGATATCCTCCTCGTCCACCTCTTCCTTGATCAGCCGCGTCTCTCCCTGTTGCTTGCGGAACTGCTCTTCGGCTTGCGCGAGTTCGCGCTCCAGGGAGGCGAGCTTGCCATATTTCAGCTCCGCGGCGCGATTCAAGTCGTATTGGCGCTCCGCCTGCTCGATCTCCGTCTTGGTCCGTTCCACCTGCTCGCGGAGTTCGCGCAGCTTCTGCACGGCTCCTTTTTCCGCCTGCCAGCGGGCCGTCAGCGCATCGGATTCCGAGCGCAGGTCGGCCAGCTCCTTTTCCAGCTTCTTCAGCCGCTCCTTGGATGCCGGGTCCTTCTCCTTGCGCAGAGCTTCGCGCTCGATTTCGAGCTGCATGATGCGACGGCGCGTTTCATCCAGCTCCGCCGGCATGGAATCGATCTCGGTTCGCAGGCGCGCCGCGGCTTCGTCCACCAGGTCGATCGCCTTGTCCGGGAGAAAGCGGTCGGTGATATAGCGGTTCGAGAACACCGCAGCCGCGACCAGCGCGGCGTCCTTGATGCGCACGCCGTGGTGCACCTCGTAGCGCTCCTTCAGGCCGCGCAGAATCGAAATCGTGTCTTCCACGGACGGCTGTTCGACCAGCACCGGCTGGAAGCGCCGTTCCAGCGCGGCATCTTTTTCGATGTGCTTGCGGTATTCATCCAGCGTGGTCGCACCGATGCAGTGCAGTTCGCCGCGGGCCAGCATCGGCTTCAGCAGATTGCCGGCGTCCATGGCCCCCTCGGCCTTGCCCGCGCCCACCACCGTGTGCAGTTCGTCGATGAACAGGATCACCTCGCCCGCCGAATCCTGCACTTCTTTTAAAACCGCTTTCAGCCGCTCTTCGAATTCTCCGCGAAACTTCGCGCCGGCGATTAGCGCCCCCATATCGAGCGCCACGATGCGCCTGTTTTTCAGCCCCTCCGGCACATCGCCGCGGACGATGCGCAGCGCCAGGCCCTCCACGATAGCGGTTTTTCCGACGCCCGGCTCGCCGATCAGCACCGGATTGTTCTTGGTGCGGCGCGAAAGCACCTGGATGACCCGCCGGATCTCTTCATCCCGCCCGATGACCGGGTCCAGCTTGCCGGTCGATGCCAGCTTCGTCAGATCGCGGCCATACCGCTCGAGCGCCTCGTAAGTCGCTTCCGGATTCTGCGACGTTACCCGCTGGCTGCCGCGAATGTCGCGCAGCGCCTGCATCAGCCGGTCCCGCGTGAGGCCGAATTCCTTGAACAGCTTTTCGTCCGCGAGAGCCAGCAGCACGTGCTCGACCGAAATGTATTCATCCTTGAGCTTGCGGGCTTCGTCTTCCGCATCCACCATCAGACGGTTCAACCGTGATGTCACGTACACCTGGTCAGGCCCGCCCGACGGTCCTGACACTTTCGGCATGCGATCGAGCTCCGCATCGATCTTTCGCTTCAGCGCGTCCACCGGCAGCCCGGCCTTGGCCAGAATGGAAGGAGCGAGGCCGTTTTCCTGGCCCAACAGCGCCGCCAGCAGGTGTTCGACATCGATCTGTTGGTTCCCGTACCGTGCCGCCAACCCCTGCGCGGAGTGAATCCCCTCTTGCAGTTTTTCGGTGAAGCGATTGATGTCCATACATACTAAATATCATTCTCCGGAGCATCTCGAATTGCCGGTCAAACCCCCACCCCCCCGCGTTCTCGTACACCGGTCAGATGGCCGGCTGGCAGCGGAATAAAGGTCTCAAATCTCGATATAAGCCTGCCGGGTACCATGCAAAAAGCCGCACCGTACCAGTTCTTCGCCCTCCGTTCCTGTGAATCGCGGGCCAAAGAGATCGGCGTCCCTAGTACCTTCGGAATCCCTTCGGTACGTTCGAGATGTTTCGGTACGTGCGAAGTACGAATGGTGCTTTCGATTCTCTCCCTTGCACGGCATACTGGCCACATCACCCAAGGAGGAACGGATGCCTGGAGCACCGATTCTGGTTGTAGACGACGCGCCCGTAAACCTGAAGCTCATGCGCCTTCTGCTCACGCACGAAGGCTACGATGTGCGCACCGCCGAACGGGCGGAAGATGCCCTCGAGATGCTTCACGATTACCGGCCCGAGTTGATTCTGGCGGATATCCGTCTACCCGGCATGGACGGATTGGAAATGACCCGGCACGTCAAGGAAAATCCCCAAACGAGACCCATCCGCGTGGTGGCATTGACCGCCTGCGCCATGAAAGGAGACCGCGAGAAAGCCCTGAGCGCAGGTTGCGAAGACTACATCGCCAAACCGATTGCCACCGCGGCGCTGGCCGCGAAGGTGCGCGAACTGCTCACGCGGCCGGTCAACGACTGCGGCCGCATCGGCCCGGAACCCGCTTCCCGGCCGTCCCCCGGTACTTCCGGCCGCCCAATGGAAAACCTGCGGCGCAGCTTCCTGGACGAGGGCTTCGAGCAGGGCCGCCGCCTGCTGGACGGCCTGAATTCCAACTTCGATCGGAAACACGTGACAGGTCTGTTGCACGGATGGACCGGCAGCGCGGCCCTCCTCGGATATCCGGAAATCTCCAGCATGGCGCGCAAAGCGGAAGATTTGCTCCGGGCGCAGTCGCTGAATCTCTTCGATCTGCGGAATGCTCTCACCGATCTGTTTCTCGCCTTTTCCGAGCTGCGCACGAGCCCGGCTGCGCCGCCGCCCGACTTCGTCCTCGAAGCAACTTCCGGAAAACGCGTGGCCTTGATCGGATTCTCCGCTGCGTTTGCCGACGGCATGTGCGCCGTTCTGGAGCGCGCCAGGGTCCGCCCCCGGCTCTTCGAAGCTTCCGAGGAGCCCGGCTCCCAGGCTATCGGCGACTGCGACCTGGTGATTTTTCATGTGCGGCCCGAAACGATGGGCAGCGCCTGGCTGCAGACCGCGCCGCCTTCCCCTGCCGTCAAAAGACTCATGTATACCGGCGAGCGGGATGACCTGATGGCTCTGCCCGCCGAGGTCCGTTCGCGCGCGCTCGATTTTCTTTCCGGACCGGATGAGCCGCAGGACGTGTTCATGCGGCTGGCATTCGCTTTCTCGCGCGGCGCCACCGCGGTATCTACGCCGCAGCACCTCCCCGCGGCCTCCGCTCCCGTCGAGGAACTGCCCGCCCGGCCGCGAACCGCCGTCTCCCGGCCGAGTATCCTGCTCGCGGACGACGATGACATCATCCGCGCCCTGGTTGGCGCCACGCTGCAAAACTACGGTATGTCGTGCCGCACCATCGATAACGGAGTCGCCGCTCTGAAGGCAATCCGCAGCGATGCCCCGCATGTCGCCCTCCTGGACGTCAACATGCCGGGAATGGACGGCTACGAAGTGCTCGCCGCCGTCCGCGCCGAGCAGATTCCTACGCGCGTCATCCTGCTGACCTCCCTGCAACAGGAGAAAGACGTGGTCCGCGCGTTCAACCTGGGCGCGGACGATTATGTCAGCAAACCGTTCAACCCGTTCGAACTGGTGGCCCGCGTCAGGAGGCTCCTGCAGTGACTCAACATACCAAACGCCAACACTATCGGGCGCCCGTGGATTACGAGACCGTGTTCTACTGGGAGGACGGGTCGGGACGGGTTCACACCACGCGCCCCCGGGTTCGCGACGCTTCCGATTTCGGGATGCGCGTGGAAAGCGCCGTGGCTATCGACAGCGGGACCGAGGTCTGCGTCGAAGCCGAACGGTACGGCTCGCCTCTGGCGGCCACCGTCCGCTATTGCGTCCCGGAGGCGACACGGTTCCGCATCGGCATCCAGTTCTCCGGCAGTGCGCGCCGTGCGGCGCACGCGGCGAATGGCGAAATCGACTACTACGAAGTGCTCCAACTCAGCCCGAAGGCCGACATGGAGACCATCCATCGGGTCTACCGCATCATGGCTGCCCGCTTTCATCCCGACAACCCCAACAGCGGCGACCAGGAACGCTTCCTGCTGCTTTCCGAAGCCTATCGCATCCTGAGCGATCCCGAGCGGCGCACCCATTACGATCTTTCGCGCAGCGGCAGACCGCCTTCGGCCGTACCGTTATTCCAGGCACGGGCGTTTGTCGATGAGAAGGAAGGAGAAATGAACCGGCGGCTCGGCGTTCTCTGCCTCTTGTATGCGCAGCGCCGGCGCTTCCCGGACCGTCCTTCCATCGCGCTCATCGAACTGGAAGCGCTGATGTCCATTCCGCGCGAGTATCTCGAGTTCACGCTCTGGTATCTCAAGCAGAAGAAGTATGTCGAGATGGATCAGGGCGCCGATTTCAGCCTCACCGCCGCCGGTGTGGATTTCGTCGAGGAGCATACCCTCGCACGGGAGATTCTCGTGCGCCTGCTTACGGGCGGCGAAGCGCAGGAGGCGCCTGACTCCGCCTCGCCCTCTGCTGTGCCGCGGGTGCAATAAGGGGCGGGACCGGCCGCTTTCGCACCCGTCCCGTTCCACGATTACCGCTCGGCCGTCGCCGGTCTCCTGCCGCCGATTCTGTCGACACAAAGCCTGTAGAACACGTAAATCAGGCACATCGGAATCAGAATGAGAAGTGACATCAGCCAGCCGGAGGTCCGGTTTGTCTCCACCGCCAGGGTCGCCAGCAGAGCCCCCGCCAGATAATAGGGGAACGACCACAGGTAGCATTGCTGCCAGACATCGAACAACGGCTGGTCCTGCACCAGCGCCAGGACGCCGGAGATCAGCAGTGTGTCCGCCGTGAAATAGAACGAAGCCGCGACCGTCAACAGCACCGTCAGGTGCGCGGCAGTCGATCCGGCGAGCACGTGGGACAGGCGATACGCCGCGCCGCTGCTCAACGAAAGTGTCGCCACGTTGAAGCAGACTTGCACCATCTTCGGCCGGCTCCGCGCGCGCCACATGCATTGTATGATGCATCCCGCCGCCGCCAGCAGAACCGTCTCCGAAAAGGTGAAGACCGCTACTGCGATCAGAATGAACAGGAAGTTCAGGGAAATCGTTCCCGACACTCCAGGGAGCCGTACTTTGAGCGCGGAGGCAAGCCACGCCAGCAGGCAGTAGACGAGATACCCCTCCGAATGGGGCAGGCCTTGCTCCGAGGCCAAACAGCTGGCTATCAGTCCGAATCCGGACGCGATCACCAGACCAATATATATCTGAGCCTTCTTAGTCATATCGGACTCTCTAACTTACTCGAAACCGAGGCCCAGGCTGACTATTGGTCGCTATCTCCGTCCGACATGGCGGAAAGGATTACAGACAGATTCGTGGAATCACCCCAGACCACGCTGAATCCTGTGGTCGTGGCGTCGCCCCACACTACTGAGTCCCCCCACACTACTGAGAGGCCATTCAAAGCACCCGCAAAAAGAGAATCGCCCCATACGACGGAGTCGCCCCACACCACCGAGCTGCCCCACACGCTGGTACGGAGCAGGGTGATGGACTTCGTGGCGGGATTGTATACAACGGTGGGCGACAGAGCCGGCTGCGTCGCCAGGTCGTTACTGTTCAACGCCGCATTAATATCTACAAGCCCGGCTCCTACCGTGAAAATATCGGACTGGTTGCTGAACGACAGCAGACTGATGGCGTCCCGGCCGAAGCTGTATTGCGGCAGTATCTTCCCGGCCGTCTTCATGAGCCGCGCCTTCACCTGGTCGGGTGTCAGGCTGGGATTCTTTTGAATCATCAGGGCAGCCGCGCCTGACACGACCGGCGTGGCCATGCTGGTGCCGCTCAGTTTGAGATAACTCTGGGAGTAAACGTTAGCGGGGCCGTTCACCTCGTAATACGCGTCGCTCACCTGCGTATTGGGCGTATTGTATAAGGTGGAGTTGGTGCTCGCGAGCAGCGAGACGATGCCGTTGCCGGGGGCCACGAGGTCCGGCTTCACCACATGATCGATCAGCGTCGGTCCCTTGGAACTGTAAGTCGCAATGGTCTCGGCGGCGCGTGAGCCCGTTCCGTGCGAGTTGGTCGCTCCCACGGTGATCACATAGGGATCGTTGCCCGGAGAGGCGATGGTGCCGTATCCCTGCGTACCCATCGAGTTGTCGCGGCCCGAATTGCCGGCCGCCACCACCACGACAATTCCGGCTTGCCACGCCGCCTCGACGGCCTGGCACAGAGGATCCATCGTATAGCTCTCGAATACCGGGGTTCCGAGCGAAAGATTGATCACCCGGATGTTGTAGGTGTTCTTCAGAGAGATAGCGGTTTGGATGGCGTTAATCACGTCGGCTTCCTGCCCCACGCCGTTCTGATCCAGGACTCTGAGGTCGATCAGTTTCACGTTGGGTGCGATGCCTTTGAACGTGCGCGAGAATGCCGACCCCGTCGAATCGATGCCGCGCGACCCGATGATCCCGGCGACGTGCGTCCCGTGGCCGTAGGCGTCGGTCGCGTCGCTCACACCGCTGATGAAACTCTGGCTGTAGACAATTCGCGAGTTGTTGTTTGCATCCGTCAGATCGTGTCTCGGCGTGATGCCGCTGTCGATTACAGCCACGCCCACACCCGTGCCATCCAGACCGAAATTCCACGCCAGGTTGGCATTCACCGCCTGCGTGGTGACGTCCAGCGTGCGCTTCATGGTGCGATTCGGCGTGACATACTTGACGAACGGGCTCGCCTCCAGGAACTGGATCATAAACTGGGGCAGCTTCATCTCGACTGCCTTGAGCGTCGGCCACTGTTTCATCGAGCCGGACTGGCCGAACGATTGCGCCCACGTATTGAAGTTTCCGGGCACAAAGGTCGGCGAGTTGAATTGCACGATCACATCTTGGAGCGCGAACGACGAGGATGTCGGCAGGTCGGGCGAATTCTTTTTAGTTTGGCTGCTGCCGCTGTTCGATTGGCTGGACCCACTATTCGATTGGCTGGGTCCAAAGGTGATTTGCGCGGAGGCAATCTGTACGGCGGCAAGCAGGGAGCAAGTCAGAAGTCGTTTCATCGTGATGAGTTTCTCCAGGAGCAGTCGAATCCGCTGCGCCGCTCTTCGAATTGCAGCCGGAGTACCATTTGAAGCCGCTGCTAAGCAAAGTATTTTCAATGGTCCTAGGACCTCGATGGAACTTGAAGTACGCGCCAGAGTGTCACTGCAAGCTGGCACTCTCGCGTCAATGTGGCACGCGGCGGCACGGCACACCGCGTTGTCGCGGCCCGAACGGGGGCCCACACCTCCGCCCTGGGGGAATGCCGCGGAGACCGGTTGGAGCCGGCGCACGGCTGGCATTCGCAGGTGGGGATCGAAGTGTTGGGCATCGTTGCGTTGCTGCAACTTTGTTGCATCACCAAGGATGCGCGCAGTAAAATTGTGGGGAAATGGCTGCTACAGTGCAGTGCCCGCGTTGCGATGGCTCCGGTTTTGTGACTTGCAGTAAGTGCAATGGGTTGGGCACACGAAATGCCGCGGAGCCCACGGATTGTCTGCACTGCGCGGGCAGGGGTGAAGTCAAGTGCGGTATGTGCAACGGCACCGGCCAGAAAGTGATTGGTACCTCCTGAGGCCGGCGCCCGCGGATTACAGTGCCGCCAGCACGGAGGCTATCGGCTCATTCCATTTGCTGCAGTAGAGCAGTTCCAGCCCAACGCGATACTCCTTGCCATCGGTCGAGCTGCGGCACACGCGGCCGATGAGAAAATGATCGCTCCATTCCACCTTCACGGCCTTGCCCGCAGTAATCGGCTCGCACACATGAATGCACAGGCCGGACTTCGAGATATTGCTGACGTTGCAGGAGACCGTTACGTCCGGGTGGCCGAGCACCGTAGCCTTTACTTTCTCGAGTGTGCTGATTCGGATTTCCGATCGTTGCTGTTCCATACTTTTTTCTCCGTCACAGTTCGACTAATTGATTGAGAGGGAGCCCGCCCCTTCCGGCCAGGAGCCCGATTTGACGGGCCGGAAGCGGCCATGGGCGCTTTGCAGCCCGACCTTTACGTTGCCGTTCGCCTGCGGCGAGACGCGCACCACTTTGGTCTTGAACATCAAGGCCCGCTGGCCGAAAACCGGGTGCGGCGGGAGCTGCAGTTCGACCGTGTACGCCTCTCCCACTTTCGGCGACCTGATTTCGGCCTCGTTGGCGCTCCAGATCACCAGCATCCCCGCCCCAGAGATGTTTTCGATGCGCTTCCAGCTCGCCTTGCGCTGGTTTCCCGCCGGGGCCACCCGGCAGAATGCCGTCATTGTCAAACGATCGCGATTTCGTTTTTCCATGGATCCGTCTCTCCAATTGATAGTTGCGGCGCCTCAGACAGGGCTGAAAGGCCGTATAGAGCAAGTTCACAACGATTCTGCGCGCCGAAGCTGCGGGCCAGGCCTTTGACGACCTTTCCCACGACCGCTGCATCGCTCCGAATAGCTGCAGCGATCTCTTCGTCGCTCATTCCATATCCCACCAGCGCAAACACCTGCCGCTCAATGGGGATCAGTTCCCTGGCGATGCGCTGCGCCGAAGACGACTCGCGCTCCGGGAAGGCCGCCACCAGGTTCACGGTTTCGAGTACGCTGGCCGGTGGAACTCTGGCGGACAGGATCGCCCGCACCCCCAGCTTCATCGCCTCTCTCTTCTCATACGGCGACAGGGCGTGGTCCCACAGGACAATTTGGCACCTGGAGCCCAGCCTCCGCAGTTCGCCGATCACGTCCAGTACCGGGAGGATCATGTGATCGAGAATCGCCACCTCCGGGTGAAACCGGAAAAACGCGCTCATCAGTTCCGTCACGTCGCGGCACACCGCGCAGACCTCCACCCCGCCGGCGACGAGCACCGCTTCCAGACCCTTGGCCAGCACCGTATCGTTGGTTGCAATCAATGTTTTCATGGTTGTCATCTTGTTCCCGTTCGGGCAGCCGCGCATGCGAAGCGCGGCGGCAGCGGCATGGCCGCAATCAGTTCCCGTGTGTAGCGGTGCGACGGCGTCTCGAAGATCTCGTCGGTCCCGGCGACCTCGACAATCTTCCCGTCGTTCAGAATGGCGACCCGCCCGCAGAAGCCCGCCACCGAGAGCAGGTCGTGCGAGATATACAGAATCGCCATGCCGAGCTCGCGGTTCAAGCTCTCCAGCAGCCGCAGGACGGCCGCCTGCGAAATCACGTCGAGCGAGCTGGTTGGCTCGTCGGCGATGAGCAGGGCGGGCGAGTGCAGGATCGCCATGGCGATCAAAACGCGCTGCGCCTGGCCGATGCTCACCTGTCCGGGATAGCGGCGTACGAACTGCCTCTCCGCCGGAAGCCCCACTTGTGCGATGGCGCGGTAAATGGCCCGTTCGCAGTCCGCTCGCGGCCCTTTGGCGTGCGCCCGCCACGCCTCCGCCATCTGGTCTTCGATGCGCATGGCGGGGTTCAGAAAGGACGCCGGGCTCTGCGGCACGAACGCGATCTCCCGGCCGCGCACTTTCCGCATCTCGGTTTCGCTGAGCCGCATGAGATCCCGCCCGCGAAACCAGATCTCGCCCGAAACCCGCCCGCCCTTGCCGTCCAGGAGGCGCAGCAACGCCAGCGCCAGGCTGCTTTTGCCGGAACCGCTCGCTCCTACGAGTCCCATAATCTCCCCGGCACACACATCCAGCGCGGCCCCGGCGAGCGCCCCCGGCTTGCCGGCGTAGTCGATCGAAAGCTGCATGCGCAGCACGGGATGGCCCATCCGGTTCACCGTTTCTCCGCGACCTCCGGTCTCACCGTCAGCGATTCGATATTCCATACCGCCTGCGGTTTCAAAACGCTCGGATCTGCGTTGAGGAGCCGCGGCGAGAGCGCCACCAGCGCGTTCTTGGTTACCAGGTAGAGGAACGGCGCCTGCTCGGAGACAATCTGCTGCACTTTATCGAAATCGGCCTTGCGCCTGGCCGGCGAAAGTTCCGCGCTCTGCGCGCGCATCAGCCGGTCGATCTCCGCCTCCCACGGCGTGGCCGGCTCACTCTGGTTCGGGTTCCACTGATGATCGCTGGCGGAGCTCAGCCAGACGTTCATCTGCGCATCCGGGTCGAGATCCACGTTGGTCAGTCCCAGCAGGCAGCTTTCGTAATTGAAGGTGTTGCCGATGCGGTCGATGATGGCGGAATAATCCAGCTTCACCAGGTTCAGCCGGATGCCGATCGCCTGCAGATCCTGCCGGATCAATTGCGACATCCTTTCGCGCGCCTGGTTGCCCGCATTGGTGATCAGCGAGAATTCCACCGGGTGCCCCTGAGAATCCTGGAGCACTCCGTCTCTGAGGTGGAAGCCGGCGCGCTGCAGCCGCTCCAGGGCTCCCTTCGGATCGTATGCATGCGGCCGCAGGGCCGTATTGAACCAGAAGCGGTTGGCGGGCGAGATGGGTCCTTCTGCGGGCTGCGCATGGCCGCGGTAAACCAGCCGGCACAGGTCTTCGCGATTGATGGCCGCCGAAATGGCGCGCCGGAAGTCCTGCGAGCGGAACCAATCCTTCTTGTACGCCGGAATAGGCGCTTTCGGCGACTGGTTGAACCACATCATTTCGCTCTCGAGCGATGGCCCCAGATCGCGCGCGGCATTCGGCATGACGCTCTTGAGACGATCGAAATTTTCCGGTGAGAGCGTCGTCATCAGGTCCAGCTCGCCGCGCTGGAAGCGGATCATTTCCATGTCGCGGTTCTGCTGGATGTACAGGCGCACCGAATCCAGTAGCGGAAGCCTGCGCCCGGCGGCGTCCCGTTTCCAGTAGTTGGGATTGCGCTCCAGCAGCACCTCCGAGCCCGGTCTGTACGAAGCCACGTAAAACGGCCCCAGCGTGGCCATCTCTTTTTTCGGCGAGCGCTGCGACATGATCCCCACCTGGTCGAACAGCCGTTCCACGTTGGCGATGGGCGCGGGGAATGACAGCACTACCTGGTCCGGCGCCGGTGTTTCGATTTTCACCGCCGAGGCTCCCGCTCCGAAGGCATCGGCCGTGGGCACGTGCAGAGAGGGGTCGAACAGCGTGCGCAATGTGTAAGCCACGTCGGCCGCGGAAAAGGGCGTTCCATCGGAAAACAGGACATTGCGCCGCAGCTTGAAGGCAATGGTGCGCCCGCCTGCAAGCACACGCCAGCTCACCGCGAGGCCGGGCTCCAGTTGCTGGGTCAGGCGGTTGACACGAATCAACACTCCGGCCGTAAAATAGCGGATCTGCTCCGAGGAAGTATCGGCCACCAGCAGCGGGTTGAATGTCTTGGGTTCGGAATACAGGCAAAAGCGAAGTTCTCCGCCATAGGGCGGAGCAATCGCCGCGGCGGCCGCCAGCGGGACAAGCGCGGCAATGGAAGCGAGCCGCTTCACCGGGTCGTCTCCTCCTGGGCGCGCATGAGGTACATGCAGCTCACCACGGTCATCATCAATGCCAGCGGCGCCCAAGCTCCCGCCGCCGGCAGGAACGCGCCGCCCAGCGGCCGCAGCAGGTTTCCCCAGGTCGGCGTCGGATCGGCTACCCCCAGCCCGAGCAGCCCCAGGTTGGCTTCCGCCAGCACGTAAATCGGAATCGAAGTCCAGAACTGCGCCTGCAGGATGGGCCGCACGTTGGGCACCACGTGGCGGAACAGAATACGGCTGCGCGTCAATCCGCTGGCGCGCGCCTGCAGCACCAGGTCCGAATCGCGCAGTGCGATGCACCCGGCGCGCACCACGCGCGCCGCCGGCGGCCAGCCCAGCACCGCAATCAGCCCGAACGTCACCACAATGGAGACCCCGGCGGAAACATTCAGGGGCAGCAGTGCCCGCACGATGATCAGCAGAAACAACCAGGGCAGCGACAGCATCAGGTCGGTGGCCGCCGTGAAGATCCGGTCGGTCCAGCCGCCGAAGAATCCGGCCAGTCCGCCGAACAACGCCGCCAGAAAAGCCGAGACCAGGGCCGCCGCGGGCGCGGCTACCAGCGAAATGCGGGTGCCGTAGAGCAGGCGCGAAAGCCGGTCGCGTCCCAGATCATCGGTCCCCAGGGGAAACTGCCGGGAAATGGGAGCGTCCGGCAGGTTGCGGAACTGCCGGTCGAATTTGGCCGGATCGATGCCGCGCGGCCACAACGCCGCCGCCAGCACGATCGCCAGAAAAGCGCCCGCCACCATGCGCGCCGTCTTCATGCCCGGCTCCGTGCGGGCATGCAGAAGTCCGCCGCCAGGTTCGAGACCTGTGTCAGCACCGTCACCATCACGGTGACCACCACCAGCACCGGCAGATCGCGCGCCAGCGCCGCTTTCCATGCAAGCTGTCCGATGCCCGGAAGGTCGCAGATGGCTTCCACGGCGATCGCCGCGCCGAACGCCAGGTTCACGCTGACCGCCGCCAGCGCGATCAACTGTGGACCGGCCACGGGCAGCACGTGGCGTAGAAGGATCCGGTTCCTTCCCAGCCCTTTGGCGCGCGCCAGCAGAACGTGCGGCATGCCGTAGCTCTGGCGCAGCAGGTTGCGCAGGTAATAGTAGAGCTTGGGAAACAGGATGAGCGCGATGGTGGCTTGCGCCGAACCGCCCACGCGAAACAGCACGATGGCGATTGCCGCCGCCGGCAGAGCCGCTGCCAGTCCGCTCATCACCGTAAAGATCGCGCCCAGCGCCGGCAGCCGCCAGAGCATCGGCGGCACCACCAGCGCCATGGCCAGCAGCCACGCGCCGGAAATCCCGTATGCCATCAGCCGCGCCGTTACCGGTGCGCGCTGCGCGATCAGGCTCGCGATCGGCTGGTCGAGCGACGGCGAAGTGCCCAGATCGCCCGCGAACGCGTGTTTCAGATAGGAAACGTAAAATGCGAAGACGTTGCGTTCGCCGTCGTGGGACCGCTCCAGCGCTTCCCGCGACTGCCGGCTGAGCCGCGGATCGAGCTGGTTTTCGTCCACGCCGAAGCCCGGGCTGAACCGGACCATCGTGGCGCAGAGAAAACCGCCGGCGAGCGCCGTCGCTGCTATTCGCAGGATCGCTCCTGGCGCTCGCCGTCCGGACGCGGAACGCGGGGGGAGGTGCATCGCGGATGGCATCGCCGCGCTCATTGCAGCACCGTCACGTGCATGGTGTTGAGATCCACGGGCGGCAAGTGCGTCACCGCCTCGCGCATCAGCTTCTGGGCCTGTTTGGCCTTGTACATTCTCCGGTCTGCTTCGGCCAGCAGTTGGTCCGCGTCGGAGCCGTCGCGCGGATAAATCGCCGCCCCGATGCTCATCGAACATTGGCCGCGCACTTCCGCGGTCGATCCCGCCTGCCAGGCGAGCTCGCGCAGTTCCTGCATTCTCACGGCGACCATGTCCTGGTCCGAACCGGGCAGGATAACGACGAATTCGTCGCCGCCCATGCGCGCCACGTAATCGTATTCGCGGCAATTTGTGCGCAGCGCCTCTCCCACGTCGCGCAGCACATGATTGCCCTCCAGATGCCCGTAGCGGTCGTTGATCTGCTTGAACCCGTTCAGGTCGCACACCAGAACCGTCAGGCTGCTCTCCTCGCGGCGGCAGCGCGCCAGTTCCGCATCCAGCCGCAGGAACAGCGAGCGGGCATTGGGCAGCCCCGTGAGATAGTCCGTAATCGCCGAGTCCTCCGCCTGGCGAAACTTCAAGGCGTTTTCGATGGACAGCGAAACCTTGGAGCTGATCGCCAGCAGGATGCGCAGGTTGTCGCGCGAAAACGCGTCCTTGCCCAGTCGGTAGAGCGTCAGCACGCCGACTGTGCCGTTGACGCCTTCGAGGGGCACGGCCAGCGCCGAGCGCAGAATACTGAACTTTTTCGGGTCGTTCAGATAGCCGCTCTCCACCGAGGGGTTGCCGTTGAGAATCGGCTTTCTCTTTTCCGCCACCCACCCCGATAGGCCCTGGCCCGCCGGAATGGTCAGCGAGGAGAAGAGCCGGAAATCCTCGCCGTTCACGTACTCCGGTACCAGACCGTCGCCGTTGAGGATCCAGACCACGATGGCGTCGTAGGGAATCATGCGTTTCAACCGCACGGCCACCACCGAAAGCGTCTCATCCACGCACAGCGAAGTGCCCAGCTCGCGCGTTAGCTCGAAGAGCATGCGCACTTCCTGGCGGGCTTCGGCGATGGAAGCGAGAAAATCGCTGCGCCGCTCGGCGGGGTTCGTTTCGGAAATCTCCAGGCCGGCCGCGGGACTCGCGCCACGCTCCACCTTCAGATCTTTCGACAGGCGTGATTTTTCGAGCGGCCGCGCTTGCGCCAGCACTTCCAGATCGCGATAGCGCCGCTTCAATACCTCCACCACCCGCGGGTCGAAGCTCTTTCCGGAAAGCGATTCCACGTGCAGCATGGCCGCTTCCAGCGAAAGCGCCCGCCGGTACTGCCGGTCCGAAGCCAGCGCGTCCAGGCAATCCACCGCCGCCAGAATGCGCGCGCCGATGGGAATTTCTTCGCCCTTCAATCCGTACGGATATCCGCTGCCGTCCCACTTTTCGTGGTGCGCGCGCACGATCGGCACCACCGGGCAGGGGAATCCCACGCATTCGAGAATCTCCGCGCCCACAACGGGGTGGATCTTCATCTTCTCGAACTCTTCGGCGGTCATTTTGCCGGGCTTCGAAATGATGTGCTCCGGCACCGCCAGCTTGCCGATATCGTGCAGCAGCGCCGCGGCGCGCAGCGCATCCAGCTCCAGATCGGGCAAGCGCATTTCCTTGCCGACCTCCTCGACGTACGTGCGCACGCGGCGCAGGTGCTGGTGCGTCGCCTGGTCTTTAGCCTCGATCGCCAGCGCCAGGGCTTCGATCGTCCGCAGGTGCAGGCTGGCCAACTCCTCGGCGTGTTTCTTTTCGTCCTCCAGCCTCCCCACGTAGACCCGGTACGAGCGGTGCACCAGCAGCAGAATCGGCAGTAACAGCAGGGAACCGGTCCAGTGAAACTCGCGGCTGACCAGCGAGAGCACCCAGGCGATGGATGCGCCCACCACGTAGAACGGGAACGACCAGAAATAGCAGTCGCGCCACGTCTGCCCCAGTTTCTTGCCTTCCGTGAGAGAGATCACCGCCGCAATCGGCGCCGTGTTCATGAAGAAGAAGATGATCGAACCCACCAGCAGCATGGTTGCCGGGCTGCGGAAAGGCGCGACCAAATCGCAGAACGCGTACGTGCCGGTCACCGCGATCGCCATATTCGCGATGCTGAACAGCACGCGCACCGGTTTCACCGGGGCTCTCGATTTCCAGAGGCACTGCGCCAGCGTTCCCAGGCAGCCCAACACCAGCGTCTCGCTTGATGACATCTGGCTGACGCCGATGAGGATGAACAGGAAGTTCACCGACATCGTGCCCTTGATGCCGGGCAGGTTCACCTTCAAACCGGACGCCAGAACCGCTACCGTCACGTACGACAGGAACCGCAGCAGATCGTCCGACTGCCAGTTGGTCACCGCGTACGCGATGGCCAACAGGCCGCCGCCCAGAATCACACCGATGAAGACCTTTGCCGGCAGCCGCATATTCAGCATTCCTCCGCTGTCTCGGCGCTCCAGGAGGCCGGCGGATTGGCGCAAACCCGCCCATGGTTCTGGCTCACTCCGTACAGCTTGAGCCTGCGGATGAGCGTTCGGCGCGAAATCCCCAGCATCTGGGCGGCGCGGTCCCTGCGGCCGGCCGCCTGCTCCAGCGCGTGAAAGATCACTTCCTGTTCGAGCCGGTTCAGACTGTGCGTCTCCACTTCCGGCGTTTCGCAGGCCACCGCCTGCATCTCGGTCGGCAAGTCCTGGGGGCGAATTTCCGGTCCGTCCACAACTACCGCCAGCCGCGCCAGCAGGCTCTTCAGCTCGCGCACGTTGCCCGGCCACGCAAAGCACCGCAAAACCGCCAGCGCGTCTTCGGAGATTCCCAGCTCCGGCCGCTCCTGCGAAAGAAACAGCCTGGCCAGAGGCTCGATGTCCTCTTTCCGGTCGCGGAGCGGTGGAACCGTCAGACGAACCTGGTTGAGCCGGAAGAAGAGATCGGGCCGGAACTTGCCTTCCTGCACTGAAGTTTCGAGTTCGGCGTTAGTGGCCGCGACGATCCTGACACTGACATCGATTTTGCGCGTGCCGCCCAGCCGGAAGTACGGGCAGCCGTCCAGCACGCGGAGCAGCTTGCTCTGGCTGCGCAGGCTGAGTTCGCTGATCTCGTCCAGGAATAGCGTGCCCTGGTGAGCCAGCTCGAACATTCCGGGCTTCCCCATCTCCGCGCCGCTGAACGCGCCTTTTTCGAAACCGAAGAGCTCGCTTTCCAGCAGATGATCGGGCAAAGCCGCGCAGTTGATATCGATCCACGGTTTCCCCGCGCGCAGTGAATGCTCGTGAATCGCCCGCGCCACGATCTCCTTCCCACTGCCGCTCTCGCCGGTAATCAGGACCGCCGCGTTGCTGGGAGCGATCTTGGCGGCGAATTGCATCACGCGCCGCATCGCCGGACTCGCAATCACCGCGGGAATGCCCAGGAAGGTCCGGATGCCCAGCGAATCGGACACCAACTGTTCCTGCGCGTCGATGGCTTTCTTCGCTGTGCCGCTCATTGTCTGCTCTTTACAGCACTGTACTGCCCTGTCCCGAATCGATTCAATATCATCGCGGGTACCAAGGGGACTTGGTCCGTTCCACAGACCAGTCTGTACCTGGAAGTAAACAGCAGATTGTTATCTAAGGTTAACCTGCGGGGACGAAAATCCAGCATCTTACCGACGAACCTGACCTCAGTTCTCCATTTCGGACGGAGAATTGTATCGGTGGTCGCATTGAGCAGGTAATTGTCTAACAGGTGTTACCGTCTGTTGCCCTAGATAGTAATCTCAGTCCTGTTTGTCAGTAAGTGAACAATCCCCAGCCAAAGGGGGGCGGGCGACACCCCGGGAGGGGGCGCCCAAGCCGGCGGGCGCGGCGTTCCGGCCGCGAATCGATGGGCTATGAACCTGCGCCGCAGCGGTCGCCCGCGGTGCCGCAGGCAACTCGAGCGGCCGCCTTCGTGACCTATCCCTTGTTGATCAGGATTGTTTCCGCTACATCGCCCCGGCTCTCGGGTACGAATTTCAACGAAACGTTCTTATTCTGGTAGCTCTGCAGCTCTTTGATGTTGAGATGCTCTCCGGCCGAGCTGATGCGCGTTCCTGGCGTCACCAGCAGATCGAAGGGCACTCCATCCTGCGCGGTAATCACGACCAGCTTCGCATTCGGCTCCACCATGGTGATCTTGCCGGTCAGCGTCTCCGGCGGCCAACTGGTACGGGCCGAGGTAGATGCGGTCGCCGCCGGCTTTGTGGCCGCCGTGTTCGTGGCCGCGGACGCCGGCAGAGCCGCCAGCATGGCGCACGCCGCGACTGCCAGGCTCCAGATTGTGACTTTTCCCATAACTTACCTCCTCCTTGGATCTCTCACTCAGTGAGACGCTTCAGGAAGTAAGTTGGCACATCATATCGAGACACTAGCCCTGTGCGAAACCATGCATTGACCGATCACCCGATCGGTCTCCATGGCGGTGATCCCGCTCGATCGCGGCGCGCGGCCGTCCGTCACCGCGCTCACAAAGTCTTCGATGCAGGGATAGTGCAGGTTCGCATGCGGCGGCAGTTGTTCGGCGCCTCCCGGATATACGAGCGACGGCGAATTCAAAGGGCTGAGCTCGAGTTCTCCCTCCGTGCCGCGGATGCGGAACTCGTCGCGCACCACTTTCGAGTGCCAGCGCACATCCACGATGCCGCGCACGCCCGACTCGTACTCGATCAGCACGGTGGCATTATCTTCCACCGCCGATGGATGTACCAGCGTGGAGAGCGCTCCGATGGCCTTCTCCGCCCGGCCGAAGAGATAGTTCATCAGGTCGATCCGGTGGCAGGCGATGTCATAGAGCGGGCCGCCGCCGGATTTGGCCGGGTCAATCAGCCATGCGCGAAATTCGTCCGTAGGGTGAAACCAGTCGTGGCATGACGCCTCGGCCAGCACCGGCCGCCCGATCGCTCCCGCCTCCATCAGTTCGCGCGCCCGCTCGACTTTGGGATACATCCGCCGGTAATACGCTATTCCCAGCGTCCGGCCTGCCTCTTCGCTCGCCCGCTGCATGGCAGCGGATTCCACATGACTCAGCCCCATGGGTTTTTCGCAAAGCACGTGACGGCCGGCGCGCAACGCCGCGATGGTCTGGGGCGCATGCAGAAAGACCGGCGTCGCGATGTACACCGCATCGGCCGGGCATTCCGCCAGGGCGGTTTCCAGATCGGACCACGAAGGCACTCCATAAACTTCCGCCTTCGCCCGATCGCGTGTGACAATGCCGGCCAGCCGGCTGCGGGGCTCCGCGAGAATCGCAGGCAGCACCCGCTTCCTCGTGATATCGCCAACCCCGACCAACAGCCACTCAAGCATAGAACGGTGCCCGCTTCACGCTACCTCGACCTTTAGCGCCACGGCCAACTCGCTCGGCGCCTGCTGGGGCAGTTTCACCTCCAGCGCGCCTTCGCTTTGCTTCCACTCGAGTTTGCCTTTGTGCCCCAGGAGCGTAACGCTGCGAATCCTGCCCGGATCGGTCGCCGCCGCGGAGCCCAGCGGCTCGACGGCAGCTTGCGCCCCGGGGCGCCCCATCAGAAACGCATAAATCGTTTTGTCCTTTGCCGTAAATCTGATATCGTCCGCCGTCAGGTCCTTGCGCCCGTTCTCGTTGAAGCGACCCGTGCCGCGCTGCTGCGCGCGCGGACCGGCGCCATAGATTTTCCAGGGCCGCGTTCCGTAGATGCCCTCGCTGTGAATCCCCATCCAGGCGGTGATATCGGCGATGATGGCGCGCTCCTCGGAGTCCGGTTCCCCGCTTCCCGGCAAGGGAAAATTCAGCAGCAGGTTGCCGTTCCGGCTCACGATATCCACGAGCATGTCGATCACCGTCTTGCTCGTCTTGTACTTGATTCCCCGCTTGTAGTGCCAGTTTCCCACGCAGGTATCGGTCTGCCACGGATTGGGCGCAATCGCATCCGCGAGCCCGCGTTCGTAATCCAGCACGCAGGTGCCTTCGGCGCAATCTTCGGGACGCTTGCTGGTGTAAACGGCTTCCACGTTTCCGCCGTGCCGTCCGGCGTTGCTATTGTAGAAATGCGCCACCAGACCCAGCCCGTACTCCTCGAAGGGAAGGGCTCCATCGGTGTAAAGCAGGTCCGGCTGATAACTGTCCACCAGGTCCTTGATGCGGTCGAACCAATGCTGCTTCCAGCTTGCCGGAATCCCGGCGTCGTCCCACGTGAACTTCGCCGGATAGTCCTTCGGCAGGTCGTGATACAGGTCGAAGTTGGCAGGGTTGTTGCCGTCGTAAGGCATCCCCGCGTATTGGCCCGTCTTGTCGGCATCGTGGCTGGTGCCGAACCACTTATAACTGATCCACAAATGCTCGCTGACCCCGAACTTCAACCCGCGCTTTCGCGCCGCATCGCGGAACAGCCCTACGATATCTTTCTTCGGCCCCATCCTGGCCGCATTCCAGCGGGTGTGTTTGGAGTTCCACATGTCGAAGTTGTCATGGTGGCAGCCCATGCTCACGAAATACTTCGCTCCGGCTTTCTTGTAGAGGTCCATCAGGTGTTCGGGATCGAACTTTTCCCCTTTGAAGGTGGGAATCACATCCTTGTAGCCGACCTTGGACTGCGGTCCAAAGTTTTCCAGGTGCCACTTGTACTGCGCGTTGCCCTCGATGTACATGTTGCGCGCGTACCAGTCGCCCTGCTCGGGGGCGGATTGCGGCCCCCAGTGCGCCCAGATGCCGAATTTGGCGTCACGAAACCACTCTGGCACGCGATATGCCGTCAGCGATTCCCGCGTCCCCTGAAATGGCCCCTTGTCGATCGCGAGCGCCGGGTTCTGCGCCCGCGCCGGCCGCAAAGCGGGATAAACTCCCGCCAGCAGCCCGATGGCATTCCTTCGGCTGATCTTCATAGTACTTAGATGGCTCCCGCGGCCGTGCCGACGGGGCTCCTGTTCAGTGTAGGCCGATTCGGGCTACGTTACCATGCCGCGCCGCACCGCGCTGAGCACCAGCTCCGCCGTGCTATGCAGGTCCAGCTTCTCCATGATGCGCCAGCGATGCGTCTCCACGGTGTGCAGGCTCAGGTTCAGCCGGTTGGCGATCTCCTTGTTGCTGTTGCCTTCCGCCAACAATTGATAGATCTGCCGCTCCCGGTCCGTCAGAAGCTCGAAGCGGTCATTGACCTCCCGGGCGTCCTTCAGACGCGCAAACCCGTTCTGAAAAACCTGCGCCACGGCCGGACTGAAGAATGCCAGCCCTTTCTGCACGGCGTAAATCGCCTGCACCAACTCCTCTCCGGCCGAATTCTTCAGCAGATAGCCGCGCGCCCCCGCTTTCACAGCGCGCAGGACATAGCGTTCATCGCTGTACATGCTCAGGATGAGGACCGCGGTGTGCGGCGAATGTTTGAGAATCTGGGCCGTGGCTTCAATCCCGTTCAACTCCTTCATGGCCACGTCCACAATGGCCACGTCCGGTTTGTGCAGCCGTGCCGCTTCCACCGCCTCGATGCCGCTGCTGGCTTCGGCAACGATGTCCAGGTCCGGATGGCTCTCCAGAATATGCCGCAATCCCTGCCGCATCAATGTGTGATCGTCCGCCAACAGAATTCGCAGCGGCATTACGCGCTTACCTCCTTAGTTGCGCCTTTCGGCGTCGAAGCGGAAGGCAGAGGAATGCGCAGCGCGACGCGGGTGCCTTGTCCCGGCGCCGAGTCGATTACGAGGGAGCCGCCCGCATTGGCCGTCCGCTCGCGGATGCCGAGCAGGCCGAGGCCGGCTCTCCTCGACGGCATGCGTTGCTCATTCATCTGGAAGCCGCGGCCGTTGTCTTCCACTTCCAGCACCAGGCAATCGGGGAGCTGCCGGACCACGACCCGCACTTTGCCGGCGCCTGCGTGCTTCTCGCAGTTGTGCAATGCCTCCTGCACCACGCGGTAGACGCAGGTTTTCACGCTGTCGGGGAGATGGTCGTCCACACCTTCTTCGACGAATTCGCAGGGAATCGCACTGCGTCGAAGAAAGTCTTCCAGTTGATACTGCAAAGCCGGAACCAGGCCCAGGTCGTCCAATAGCGGCGGGCGGAGCAGCACGGAGATGTTACGAATCGTCTGCACGGTGCGCTCCGCCAGTTCCCGGGCGCGCCGCAGCCGCTCCTGCAAAAGCGGAGCATACCCGGCGGCGGCCTGCACGTGCGAGATTTCGATCTGCAGCAGGGCGAGCGTCTGCCCGATTTCGTCGTGCAGCTCCCGCGAAAGGCGCCGGCGGCCCTCCTCTTCCACCTCCAGCAGGCGCGCCGAAAGCTGCTGCAATTCGCCCTTGGTCTGCTCGACTTCGGCATAGTGCCGCTCGGCGGCCCGTTCCAGGTTTTCCGCATGGCGCACGCTGAGCCGCGCCACCACGATGCTCAACAGCACGCTCAACGCAATCATCAGGAACAGCCCGCGGGCCGCGCGATGCCGTGTATCCGCGAATCCCGTCTCGCTTTCCTGCAATTTCTGCTGGTCCGCCCCGCTCAACGCTACCAGCGCGTTGTAGAGTTCGCCCCTTCGCGGGACCACCACATTCTGCAGGAACGCAAATTGCTCCCGGTTCGAAGCGTGCAGCATGGCCGGCACCGGCTCGACCTCCGTCCAAAACTCGTCCAGGCTTTGCCGCAGCTTTTGTTCCGTCTGACGTTGAAAGGTAGAACGCCGCAGATGTTCCAGCGCCTGGCGGTCTTCCTCTTCGAGCGATTTGAGCTGCGCGGAAAGCGCCGCCCCCTGCTCCGGGGTGTTGCTGATGAAGAAATCGCGGATATCGTTGCCGGCGAGCCAGAGGTTGCGCCGGAGGACGGCGAGCGTCGCTTCCTCATCCACGTAACGGCGGTAGATTTCGAGCTGCTGTTGCGAGACGCCTACCTGGATCCGGTAGGCTTCGGCGGCGGAGAGCACCAATACACCAATGACCACCCCGTAGCCGGCCCGTAATACGGCTCGTTTACTTAACCCTCCAGGCACCTTATAGATATTCTAACTCCCCCGAACTACCCGTCTTTCCAGCGAGCCGGCGAAAATCCGGTATGCCTCATTTTGTACGCTTCCCTCGCTCCTGGAGAATACAATCTTCACTGTATTGGAACGTTTGCCTGAACATCCTACAATTCATTTAGTCGCAGGCACGCTACCCCAAATGGCGCTGGGAGTCGCGAGGCTTGTGAGTCCACAATTGTTGCCTCCCGGGCAACGACAAGGTAAAAAGGGCGGGTGCGATCCTGCCCTTTTTTCTTTTGTTTCCAGGCACAGCCTCCTTTTACACTGAAATCAGCCATCCTCTTATGGACGCCCGTCTCTTCTCAGTAATCGTATTCGGTATCTCCGCACTCGCCGGCTATCTGGGTTCTTTGACCGGCCTTGGTGGGGGAGTCGTGGTTACCCCCGCCCTGACGCTGCTCTTGGGCGTGGATCTGCATTACGCCATGGGAGCTTCCCTGGTTTCGGTGATCGCCACCTCTTCCGGCGCCGCCGCCGCGTATGTGAAAGAGGGCTTCTCCAACATTCGCGTGGGAATGTTCCTGGAAATCGCCACCACCATCGGCGCCGTGGCGGGCGCGCATCTGACCAGCCTGGTTCCGGTCTCCGCGCTGGCCTTTATTTTTGGCATGGTTTTGCTCTACTCCGCCTGGCACTCGCTGCACCAGCCTGGAGATCTCCCCGCAACCAATCCCGATCCCCTCGGCAGGACACTGAAAATGAACGGCAGCTACCCGGGACCGCAGGGTCTCATCCACTATCAGGTGGAACGCGTGAAAACCGGATTCGGCCTCATGTTCGGCGCCGGCCTGCTGTCCGGCCTGCTCGGAATCGGCTCCGGCGCCATGAAAGTCATCGCCATGGATCAGGCGATGCGCATCCCTTTTAAGGTTTCCACAACCACCAGCAACTTCATGATCGGAGTGACGGCCGCAGCCAGCGCCGGAATCTATCTCAGCCGCGGATATATCACACCCGGTCTCGCGATGCCCGTAATGCTGGGCGTCCTCTCCGGGTCTCTCCTCGGGGCCCGGCATTTAGTGGGCGCCAAACCCAAAGCTTTGCGGTTGATTTTTGCCGGCGTCATCGGCGTCATGGCCATCGAAATGGTCTACAACGCGTTTTCCGGGGGTCTGAAATGACCGATCAGCGACTCGATATCATCATCGGAAACCTGCTGCGCATCGGCGTAACCATCGCCGCCCTGGTAGTTTTGGCCGGAGGCATCTGGTACCTGGCCAGCCCGACCCTCCCGCCCTCACACTATATGCATTTTGCGCCGACCGTGCGGGGAGTGCGTTCGATCTCCGCCCTGTCTCCGCCCAGAGCGGTAATCCTGGCCGGCCTCCTGATCCTGATCGCGACGCCCGTGGCGCGTGTGCTCTTTTCCCTGATCGCGTTCGCACTCGAAGGCGATCGCCTCTACGTGGTGGCAACCCTGATTGTGCTCCTGGTCCTGCTGTACAGCATCGGCACATCCTGGCTGTAGGGTCTACGCGACGGGATTGCGCAGCGTGCCGATTCCTTCGATTTCCACCTCCACCACGTCGCCCGCCGACATGCGCCGCGTATTTCCCGGGGTCCCCGTGTAAATGACGTCGCCCGGCAGCAGCGTGACCCAGCCGCTCACCCAACTCACGATGGATGCGCAATCGAAAATCAAATCGCTCGTGTACTGTTTTTGCACGGTCTCGCCGTTGATGCGGGTTTCGAGCAGCAGCCTGCCGTAGTCGATGCCCGTCACGATCGCCGGCCCCAGCGGCGCAAACGTGTCCGAACCCTTGGCGCGCCACCATTGCAGGTCTTTCTTCTCTCCGTGCTGCCAGTTGCGGTCGCTCACGTCGTTGCCGCAGGTGACGCCGAAAATCGCCTCGCGAGCCTCTTCGGCCGACGCGTTCTTCACCTGTTTACCGATCACCACCACCAGTTCGCCCTCGGAATGCACGTCGCTCGCGTCGCGCGGCAGCACGATCGGATCTTCCGGATTCTGCAGCGCCGTTACCGGTTTGTAAAACATCTCCGGATGCGCCGGCTGCGGCCGGCTGCCCAGATGGCTCTTGTAGTTCAGCCCTACCGCCAGAATCTTGCCAGGCTGGCACGGAGCCAACAGCTTCACATCGGAAGGGCGGCGGGTAACGCCCGTCTCGGTGCGCGCGCCGAACAGATCGCCTGCAATCTCGCGCACGGTCTCTCCATCCAAAACGCCGTACGATACGGCCGAGGAAATACGATATCGAATGTAGCTGGTCACGCCCCGTTATTGTAACGCCGAAAGCGCGTCTACCCGAGGCGCGCCACCGGCTCCCCCGTGTCCGGTTTTTCGCGAAACACGAGTTTCAGTAGCGGAGGCGCAAGCAGCGTCGTCACCACCGACATAAACACCACGATTCCGTACATGGCCTCGCTCATCACGTGCATCTTGAGGCCGATCTGCGCCACCACGATCCCCACCTCGCCGCGCGGAATCATTCCCACCGCGACGCGCAGCGCATCCTTGCGTCCCATGTGCAGCGCGCCCAGGCCGCATCCCAGGAATTTGGAAATGACCGCCGCCGCCAGAATCGCGCTTCCCAGTCCCATCGCCGAACGCGTCCCCAGCGCATGGGGATCCAGTTCCATCCCGATCCCCACCAGAAAAAACGGCACCAGGAGTTCCGTCACCCCGCTGGTGAGGTCCACCACCCTGCGGTCTACGGTTTCGGAAAGCGCCATGCCTGCGAGAAACGCCCCCACGATCGCCGCGATCCCGGCAAAAATCGCCAGCAGCGAAAGCGCGAACATCAGAGTCATCGCCAGCGCGAACTCCCCCTCCGCTAGAGTCAGATTCGCCTGCATGCGCGGCATGATGTGCCCGACCGTCCGGCTGCCGAACCGCGCGATGAAGAACGTGAACCCGGCGGCGATCGCCGCAGTCAGCCCCAGGTCCAGGTAATTCACGGTACTCGATGCCAACCCGCTCACCAGTGCAAGAACAATGAGCCCCAGCACGTCATCCACAACCGCCGCGCCCAGAATCACACGCGCCGCCTCGGTGTTGAGGAAACCCCGTGAAGCCAGGACCTCGGCGGTGATCCCCACGCTCGTGGCCACCATCGCCGCTCCGGTGAAAATGCTTTCCACGTGCGGCTCGCCCCACAGCGCGCAGATCCCCCAGCCCATGAGAAACGGAAGAATCACGCCCGCCACCGCTACCATGACCGCCGTGCCGCCCAGCCGCATCAGCTCCGACGATTTCACGTCCAGCCCCACGCGAAACAGCAGGAACATCACTCCCAGCCCGCTCAGCAATTGCAGCGCTTCGTCCGGCGCCAGCCAGCCCAGCACGTGCGGCCCGATCAGCACGCCCGCCAGGATCTCGCCCGCGATGCCCGGCTGCCCCAGCCGTTCGAAGATTTCCGAAAGCAGCTTGGCTGAAGCGAACACCACCAGCATCGCGAGCGGAATGTGGGCATTGGCGGGCATCGCCAGGATCAGGCCGGGCATAATTCATTATCATTTGCCCGCGCCGCCCGCATGAGCTAAAGTTGTGCCATGCCGCGCAGCAACGTCCTGACCTCCGTCAACATCGACGTGGAGGAAAAAACACAATCGCTGGCTGTCGATCCCGATCAGCCGTTCCTGATTCTGGTAGCTGGAAATTTCAGCGGCGGCGCAAGCCGCAACCGCCGCCCCATACAAGTCGACCGCGACAATTTCGACCAGGTAATGGCGCTCCTGGCTCCCCAACTGCAGCTCGCCGCCGGCGGCTCCTCCGTCGCCGTCTCTTTCCGCGAGCTGGATGATTTTCACCCCGACCGCCTCTTCCAGCGCGTTGCTGCATTGCGGGAAGTGCCGCGCGAGACGGCGCAAGCTCCGGGAAGCGCCGCTACCGCCGCCAACGTGTCCGGCGCCGACGTGCTGCGCATGATGATGGGGGAATCGCCCGCGCCCGCAGGCGCCGCTCCGCGCCGCAGCGAATGGGACCAGATGCTGCACGATCTCGTTGCGCCTTACGCCGAGCGCGAGGCGGCGCCCGCCTCGCCCGCAGTAAACGCCACGCTCGAAGCCGGCATGCGCGCCTTTCTGCATCAGCCCGCCTTCCAGGAACTGGAAGCCGCCTGGCGCGGCCTCGATTTTCTCACGCGCCGCCTCGAAACCGGAACCGAACTCAAGGTCTATCTGCTCGATCTTCCCCAATCCGACCTCGCGCAAGGTCCCGGACTCGCCGATCTGGCGCGCGCTCTCGAAAGCCAGCGCTTCGCCGTCATCGCCGGTATCTACTACTTCGCCGAGACCGATGAAGAACTCCTGACGCGCCTCGCCGCTATTTCGCAGGAGGCCAACGCTCCCCTCCTCGCCGGCCTCGCGCCCCATATCGTCGGCCTCGCCCGGGTGTTTCCCAACCTGCGGCAATCGGCGAAAGCCCGCTGGGTCGGCCTCGCCCTCCCGCGTTTCCTCCTGCGGCTGCCCTACGGCAAGGAGACCAGCAGCATCGACAGCTTCGCGTTTGAGGAAATGCCTTCTCCGCCGCGCCATCAATCCTATCTGTGGGGCAACCCCTCCCTCGCCTGCGCCTATCTGCTCGGCGAAGCTTTCCAGCGCTACGGCTGGGACTTGCAGCCCGGCGTGGTGCGCGACATCGAATCCCTGCCCGCGCATGTCTACCGCGAAGATGGCGAGGCGCAGTTGAAACCGTGCGCGGAAGTACTGCTCACCGAAGCCGCGGCCGAGATGCTCCTGGAGCGCGGCATCATGCCGCTGGCTTCCATCAAAGGCAGCGACCGCGTTCGCCTGGTGCGCTTTCAGTCCGCGGCCAACCCCGCAGCGCCTTTGGCGGGACAATGGGACTGATGGAGCAACACGTTAAAATCCTCGGCATGCTGCACGTCATTTTGAGCGGCATGGGAGTGCTCGGCGCGCTCGCGATTTTTTTCCTCTTCGGCGGTCTCGCCGGTTTGGTGGGCATCGCGCAGCGAAGCCCGGATGCGGCTTTCGCCGTGCCCTTTCTGGGCGGCCTCGGAACCATCCTCTGCGTCGTGATTCTGGTGTTCAGCGTTCCGGGACTGATCGGCGGCATCGGCCTGCTCAACATGGCGCACTGGTCGCGCGTCTGGATGATTGTGATTTCCGCGCTCGATCTGATCAGCGTTCCCTTCGGCACTGCGCTCGGCATCTACGGCCTGTGGGCGCTGACAAAACCCGAAACCGAAGCGCTCTTCGCGCGGCGCGCGTATCAGCGCTACTGAACACTTCCGCCGCGGCCCCGCGTCACCGCTTCCGCCGCGTTCGGAGCCGTGACCGGAGGAGGCGGCGCTGCTCGCGCCGCGATTCGAGTGGTTCAGTCGCTCAATTGCAACCCGATGATCGTCGAATCGACGCGCGAAATGCATTTTTCTCTTGACTTTCATCGCGAACAACCTTATATATGAATCACATTGCGATTTTCAAATCGCAAAATTTGATGTTAGGGAGAATCAATCGATGAAGAGCGCAACCAAGAAAGCCGCCCCGAAGAAGAAAGCTGCTCCGAAGAAAAAGAAGTAGCTCGGGCGTGCCCTGAACAAGGGCTTGCAAACAAGTTTCACTCCGAGGCCCCGGTTTTCCGGGGCCTTTTTCATTATTCAGACGGCTCCCTCCGCTTTTCTCTTCCTCTGCGTGAGCACTCGAAACGTCTCCCCCATGCCGAACAGCAGCGTCTTAAGCTGCATTCTCCGCCGCAGATCGCCCGCGTCGCCCAGCGCCGCGGCGAACTGGTCCGCTTCGCCCGCCGCCAGCAACGTCTGCGCTAACGTTTCGAAGCGCTCCGTCTCCAAACCCAGCGTGCCGCCCGCGTCCATCAGCGCGGTGAAGTTCACATGAGCCGTAATATCGCGCTCGCCGGGATCTTCCAGCACATCTTCGCGCGCCGTGTGCCGGCGGTACCCCATCAGCGTGCCCGCCGGGAAGCGCGCCTCCTCCCTGCGGGTGTAGCCGTAATCGATCGTCACCACGAATCCGCTCGCCAGAGCGCGCGCCAACCGCTCCAGCCAGTCCAGCGCCTCCAGATTCATCTCGCACACGCGCCCCTCTTCCGCCGGAGGGCCGAAGCGCTCGAGATATTTCTCCGCCTCCGGCCCGACCGCGCCGTCCGTGATCCAGCGGAAGCGCTCTCCATCGAAATCCACCCTTCGCTCGCGCCACACGCCGCCTTCACAGATCGCGGCATCCACCGGCAGCGCGTCGAAGAATTCATTGCAAAACACCACACCCCGGAAGTTCGCCGGCAATTCGCCGTGCCCCACATCGATCGGCACGTAGCGCCACTCGGAAAACGCTTCCGCCATCTCCCTCCGCCCCGCGCCGGGTTCGACAATCGTGAATTCCCGCGGCTCGCCCATTTCCCGAAACAGTTTTCGGACACACGCCGCCATCAGGATTCCGAAAACCGGCTGCACCTGTTCGGCCGTGTAAAAATCTCCCTCTTTGCCGAACGGATCGCGCGCGCGCCGGTAGTAGCCGTGCTCCGCGTCGTACAGCGCGACTTCCATGAATCGCCGGAAGGGCAGCGGCCCCGCGCGCCGCACTTCCGCCGCCAGCAGCTCTCCGGCCGCCGTCACGGGCGTGTGTCCCGGCTTTGCGGAGTGCGCAGGAACATCTCCACCAGGTAATCGTGCATGCAATCGTAAAGATACCGTTGGAAGGTCCAGGGAAACTGCGGATTCTCGATGTCTCGCTCGTGAATCGGCGCGTAGTAGGTGTGGAGCCCCAGGCCCGGATCTTTCATCGTAATCACCAGTTCGACGCCGCCATTGTGCTCGCGCGCCGAAAAGTCCAGCAGCGCATGCTCGTACCGCCGCGTTTCCATCAGCACCTTTTCGAGAGGCGTCACGGACTTATGCTAGCGTGAAATCAGAAATGGCGCTGCCGCACACCATCCGCGTCAAGCTCAGTTCCGAAGCCGCCGAAGCCATTTCCCTCACTCCCGTGGTCGTGCAGGAGCTCCCGCTGCGGGAACTCATCGAGCACATGCTGGGCGTGACCGGTAAAGACGAACCGCGAATCCGCGAAATCCTCCTGCGCGGGACCCTGGTGAGCGGCGCCTCGCGCTTCCGCTGGACCGGGTGGGATGCCGACTTGGCCGCGCTGCGCGACGTCCTCTCCACCTTTCCCGATCCCGACGCCGCCATCCTCTTCGCTCCGGAGCGCTGCATCCGGGCTGTGCTCCGCGGTGGGCGCCAGGCGGTCGAGATCCCCCGCGAAGCCGGCGCCCGCAAAGGCCTGCTGCAGCGCAAAACGTTTTGGGACCACCTCATGGAGTTAGCCACGACCGGTCCGCACACCTACGGCGGCTACTCCTACCGCGACCGCGCCGACCGCTACATCCGCGAGATCACCCAGCCGGAAACCGAGCGCCTGCGCGCCGTCTGCGATTCCGTCCGCTTCAGCACGCTCCGCGACCAGATTCGCGCCACCGCGTTCACGACCATGGAACTGCTCGCGTTGCGCTAAGGAATTCCGGCAGCCGCGGCCGCTACTCTTCGACGTACTCGCCCGTGTCTTCCGCGCGGTTCTCGAACTTCGTCTGCGCGTGCAGATAAACCAGGTTGACGGTCCCCACCGGGCCGTTCCTCTGCTTGGCCACGATGAATTCCGCCTGCCCCCGCAGATCTTCGCGGTCGCGGTGGTAGACCTCTTCGCGGAAAATGAACCCCACCACGTCGGCATCCTGCTCGATGCTTCCGCTTTCGCGCAAGTCGCTGAGCTGCGGGCGGTGGTCGCCCTGCCGCGTCTCCACCGCGCGGCTCAACTGCGAAAGCACCATCATCGGCACGTTGAGCTCCTTGGCCAGGAGCTTCATGCCGCGAGAGAGGGCGCTCACCTCCTGGTTACGGTTCTCGAAGCGCCCGCGCCCGCTCATCAACTGCAGGTAATCGACGATCACGAATCCCAGGTGCCCCCGCTCGGCCTTCAGCCGCCGCAGCTTGGCATGCATGTCCATCAGGTGCAGCCCCGCCGTGTCGTCGATATACAATGGCGCCTCCACCAGTTCGTGCAGCGCCTGCCCCAGTTTTCGCCGCTCCTCCTGGGTGAGGTATCCGGCGCGGAAGCGTTGGCTATCGACCCGCGCCGTGGCGCACAACATGCGGGTCAGCAGGCTTTCGTTCGACATTTCCAGCGAAAAGACGGCCACCGTCTGCTTCAGCTTCAGCGCCACGTGCTGCGCCACGTTCAGAGCGAAGGCCGTTTTTCCCATCGAAGGGCGCGCCGCCACAATGAACAGATCGCCCGCATGCATTCCGCCCGTCATCTCGTCCAGCTTGCCGAAGCCCGTGCTGATTCCCTTGATCCGCTTGCTCGGGTCCAGAAACGCGTTGATGCCGCCGTCGTAGTTTTCCAGGATCTCCCCGGGATTCACCAGCCCGGTCTTGACCCCCGCCTCTCCCAGTTTGAGCAGCGTCTCCTCGGCGCCCGCCAGGATCGTGCCCGCTTCCTCCTCGCCCAGCAGGCAGCGATTCATCATGTTCTGGGAAGCGAAAATGATCCGCCTCAGGATGGCTTTTTCCTTAACGATCCGGATGTAGCTGTCCAGGTTCGGAATATGCGGCAGCCCGTCGTCCAGCGAGACCAGGTAGCTGAGCCCGTCACACGCCTCCAGCTCGTTGAACTTCATGAGCTCGTTGGCCACGGTCACGCGATCGATCGTCTCTCCGCGCTCCTGCAGTTCGCCCATGCGCCGGAAGATGCGCCGGTGCTTCTCGAGGCTGAAATCGTCCGGCTCCAGCGTACCGGCCGCCTGCACGTAAAAGCCCTCATCCAGCAGGATCGAGCCGAGCACAAACCGCTCGGCATCTACGTTCGTTGGTAGACCTTTTTCGGTGGTGTTGGCTGACATGACGCGAATGACCTAGCTTACGCTTGCGAATGCCTCCGGAGCCGGGAAAGTTTCGCCTTCCCGTATGTTGGGCTTACGCTTTGGATAAACCATGTTCCCGGTCCCGTTGCGCCGCCTTTTCAAAACGGTTTGCAATCAGCGGTTCCCGTTTGCTTTTCCACCCGTCGCACGGGATATCCACAGAGTTTCCACAGCCCAAATCAATGTGCCTCCTTTCTGTTTTAACTCCAGAACCCCCGGCGCGCCATATTTTTCACGGCGGACACATAAAATGCCGCATAATCGCCCTTTGGAGGCAAACCCAACATGCAAGATTGGCTGATCTCGCACACGATGTGGCACGACATCTTTGTTCTTGGCGCGCCCGTTCTGGAGAAGGTCCTGCGCCCCGTCATCGTCTACATATTTTTGGTAGCTCTGTTGCGAACGTTCGGCAAACGCGAACTGGCGCAGCTCAACCCCTTCGATCTCGTCGTCCTGCTGTCGCTCTCCAACACCGTGCAGAACGCCATCATCGGCAACGATAATTCCCTGAGCGGCGGCCTGCTGGGCGCCTTCACTCTTCTGGGAATCAATTACCTGGTGGTCCGTTTCCTCTTCCGCCATCGCCGGCTCGACCAGATCTTCGAAGGACGACCCACGCTCCTGGTCGATAACGGCTGCATCGTCAAAAAGGCGCTCGCCAAGGAGCTCCTTACCCGCTCGGAGCTGATGACGGTCCTGCACCGCCAGGGCTTCGATACAATTCACGAAGTCGAGCGCTGTGTGCTCGAGCCCGGCGGCACGTTCTACATTCAGCGCAAAATGCCGCCCACCGAGGACGTGCACCACCAGGAGCTGCTCGGCCGCCTGGCGGAACTCGACGGCAAACTCGACCGGCTGCTCGCGGAACGGTGAGCGTGAGGCGCACTATAATAAGGAAAGCCGGAGGAATGGGTGAGTGGTTGAAACCGGCGGTCTTGAAAACCGTTTGCGGGGCGACTCGCACGGGGGTTCGAATCCCTCTTCCTCCGCCAGAATTTCAATAGTTTACGAAGACTCGCAGGACTTGGCTTGGAGTCCGCTTGGTCCGCACTTGTGCATGAGTTGTGCATGAAGACGTTCTGAACGGTTTCGGGGTTTGCGAATGGAGAAGCTTTCCTTCCCGTTTCGCGACGTCGATTCGGAGGCCAGCAGGCAAGGTTTAGAGGGCCGGCCCTGCCGGGAATCCTCCGCTCGCGCTGAGTTGCCAGACGTGCTGAAACAGGCGGTCCGCTGCGCCTTGCTTGTCGAGATCCGTAAATGGCGGATCCGGCAGCGTTGCGAAGACGTGATCGAGGATTAGGCTCTTTACCTCGGCCTGCGTTTGTTCCTTTTCGGTCCAACGGTCCACCCTTTCGATCACGTCACGAAGCCGGTTCAGCAGGTTGCGGCTTTCGCGTTTGACGCGCTCGCGGTCGGCCTTCGTCAGATCGAGACGCGTGACCAGATCGAAGAGTGCCAATTCCTGTTCGCTTAAGCCTTCTTCGGCGGCGCGGCGCTGCTCGGCGCTCAGGCTGTTGGCGAAGTCCACCAGCCTGGCGAAGGTCTCCTCGATGGTTACCCGGTCCTTCTCGCGATTGTAGTCGGCGACGATTTCGGAGTACCGGCGGTAGTAGTCCATGCGCATCGGATTCTGCGCTAGCATCCGGGCGAGCTGGTCTTCCACAATCTGACGGACGTCTTGCAGGGCGGACGCCTTCCGCTTGACCTTTTGGGCGAATTCGTCGCGAAGCTTTTCGAGATCGATGTGACTCAAATCGTAGAACTTGGACTCAGCCCGATCCTCTCCGGGCGCGGCTGCGCGGATAGCTTCATTAACGATGCGGTGGAGTTCCTTCATCAGGTCGCTGACGTCGGAAAGATCACGCCGCTCCTGGAGCTTTTTGTAGATGGCCTCGATATTGTCGTGGCGCTCGGCGTACGTAAATACCGACGGCTCCATCAGGAGCGCTTTGAAACGAAGGAAAACCTGACGGGAGAGTATTTCGAAGCGGCGTTTGGATTCATCCGAGGTATAGACCGCATCGGCGCCGGCCGCCAGCGCCTGGATGCGGGTGAAACCCCTCGCACCGCGCAGGCTGGTGGAGTCGAAGCCCAGCGTCGAGAGGTGCCTTTCGGTTTCGCCAATGGCTTGGGCGAGTGCCTGCACGCGTTCTTCGACCGGGGCGACGATCTCCGTTTCGCCCGCGCCGTCGTCACCCAGGGCATACTGTGCCAATGCCGCGCGCAAACTGGCCAGCATCCCGTTATAGTCGACGATGAGGCCGAAATCCTTGCCGGGATACACGCGGTTGGCGCGGGCGATGGCTTGCATGAGAGTGTGAGCCTTCATCGGTTTGTCGATGTAGAGCGTTGAGAGGCACTCGACATCAAACCCGGTGAGCCACATGGCACAGACGACGGCCACGCGGAAAGGATGGTTTGGGTCCTTGAAGGCATCCTCCACGTTCACGCGTGTATCCCCGCGCTCGAAGCCTTGCTTCATACGGGCGCGGTGGGGAATAATGTCGATTCCCCATTTCTGGAAATCGGCGACTTCGTTCTGACCCTCGCTGACAATGATCTCGACGATGGTCTCTTCCATCCACTTCACCTGGCCGCGCAGCCAAGCCAATTCCTTGGTTGCGGTGCCGCGTTCGTCTGGATCGGTCACCTCCGCCAGTTGAACTTCCTTCGCCGGGATGGCCGCTTGTGCCGCGGCGAGCTTCGCCTGCCAGCGCGGCACGATCTTCTGCCACATACGGCCGCAGGTGATCTTGTCGATGCAGACCAACATGCACTTGCCGGACTCCCACCGAGTCGCGCAGTACTCCACGAAATCGGCGGCGATTTTGTCCAACCGGTCGCCGGCGGTGATCACCTCGTAGTCTTTGCCTAGCAGTTTTTCGAGCAGCGCCTCTTTGTCGGGATCGAGATCGGCCTGGGCGATAGCGTCGGCGATGCGGTCGTTGAGATCCAGGCGCGCGAGCCTGAGCTTCTCGCCGCGATTCTCGTAAACCAGCTTCACGGTGGCGCCGTCCTGCTCGGAGCGTTTGAAATCGTAGCGCGAGACGTAGCCGCCGAAGATGCGGCGCGTCAGGTGGTCGTTCTTAAAGAGCGGCGTGCCGGTGAAGCCGATGAAGGCCGCATTGGGCAGTGCTAGGCGCATGTTGCGCGCGAGTTTGCCGGCCTGGGTGCGGTGCGCCTCGTCGGAGATCACGATGATATCGTCGCGGGTGCTGTAGGGTTGGTCGGGGTTGAGGTCCTGGTTGAACTTATGGACTAGGCTGAAAATGAAGCGGTGATTCTCGCGCAGGAGTTCGCGCAGTGCTTCCCCGGAGCTTGCACGCGGGGTCTGCTTGTCGGCAATACCGCAACCCACGAACGTGGCGTAGATCTGGCTGTCGAGATCGTTACGGTCCGTCATGAGAAGAAAGGTGAACTTGCCCGAGATCGTGCGGCGCACCTTCTCGGCGAAGAACGCCATGGAATAGGACTTCCCGCTCCCTTGCGTGTGCCAGAAGACGCCCAGTTTGCCAAGATCGGGATGTGCGGATTCCACCAGTTTCAGCACCTGGGCGCCACCCTGGTCTGCTGTCTCGTGCACCGTGGGCAGATGGTCGGGTTCGGTGAATTCCTCGATTGGAAGCTCGACCACCCTCCAAGCCAAGCGCTTTTCCGGGGGGAACTCGCTCTTCAGGTCCTCCTGATGTAGGACCGACTGCACCGCGTTGTTGACGCCGAGCACCTGATGATTGCGGGCCACAACCTTGCGGGTTGCTCCAGGTTTGCTGTCATCGAAGAGGATAAAATTCTCGAATAGATCGAGCAGCCGCCGGTGCTCCAACATGCCATTCAGCAGCACCTCCGCCTCCAGGCTGCCCTTATCGCGCTCGTCGAGCCGCTTCCATTCGGCGAAGTGCTCCCACTGGCTGGTGATGGAGCCATAGCAGGCATGGTGCCCGTTGCTCACGATGAGGAATGCGTTGTGATGGAACGCGTGGGCGATGACGTGCTCATCGAGATAGTCGCGCAGGTTGCCGTCGAAGCCGGCGCGTATGTTCTTATAAACCGCCTTGAGCTCGATGAACACCAGCGGGAGACCGTTGACGAAGCAGACCAAGTCGGCGCGCCGATTGTAGGCGGGTGTGCGCAGGCCGGTGATCTTCAGTTCGCGGACGGCAAGGAAGCGGTTATTGGGAATGCCGTTGACGGTGAGGTTTTGAAAGTCGATGACGCGGGCGCGCTCAGTGTTGAGTTGTCCGCGCGGATCTCGATAGCTGACGGGAACGCCGTCGCGAATCAGGCGATAGAAGTCGCGATTGTGCTGGAGAAGGGATCGGGAGAAATCGTGCTGCGTAAGTTGGGCAATGGCGTCCTGGATTGCCTCAGGGGGAAGGTATCGGTTTAGACGAAAGAGGGCGTTGCGAAGGTCGCGAGTGAGGACCACTTCGCGAGTGTCGGTGCGGCCCAGTGTTCCGGCTAGGCCAAAGGTCTCCTGGTTCCAAGCGTAGATGGAGTCCCATCCGAGCTTCTCTTCGAGATGTTCGGCAAAGGTGGCCTGCACCAATCGGTCTTCGCTGTTGATATCTGTGTAGGCCATGCGGGTCAGTTCATACGGCGATCTCGCCACTCATGAGGCGGGGGACAAGGAGGTCGCGCGCGGCGGTGAGTTTGTCGTTGGTGGTTTGTAGAACGTGCTGCTGCCGGTAACTGAGGTCTGCGAAGTCGGCGAAAAGGTCGTGCAACGCTTTGGGAGGACAGAGCACCGGCAACTGGTGTGCGACATTTCGATTGAGGCCCGGCACTGCTGCCTTGTCGCTCTGAACACCTGCGAGCGCGTGCTTGAGCAGATGGGCGGCGAAAGACCGGCGGTTACCTTTGAAGTCACTCACGTACAACGAGGTATTCAGGGGCCAGTAGTCTTGCTGAATGTAATATACCTCCCCGAGAGTACCGTACCGACCGGTTACGACTCCGGGTGCCAGCGCCTTCTTTTCTGAATGGAAGCCCGTGATGCCTGAAGACGAGACAATCGGCCATTCTCCATCGATCCGGTCACTCGCGGGAAGGTCATAGCCTCTCTTCAAAGTAAGGATGTCACCGAGGCGCTTCTGCTCGAAACCTGCCGGAATGCCACCGACCACCCCCTCGCGTTCGTGGCCTGGGAAGCGGAGGCGGACAAACCACTCTTTGTAAAGTAGCCGCGCCGTCTTCTCCAATAGCGCCATTCGGCGGCGGTTGTTCTCGATCAGATCATCGTAGGCGGAGAGAATGGCGGCGATCTTGCGCTGCACCACCGTCGGCGGCAGAGGAATAGCGAGCCCTTTGAGGTTCGATTGCGAAATATTGATTATTGCCGCGCCACTGGAAAGGTTTTTCAATCTTTCTCGGTATTCGGGGCTTCTAAGGAGGTATAGCAAATAGTCAGAAAATACATCTTCCGACGTGGGCCGGAAACGGATTACGAATCCGCAGTGAATCGCGGGCTGCTCCACGGATCTAAGTTTGGAAGCAAGTGCAATCCCGTCGAGTTTGACCGATGACCGCGCAAAGAAGAGATCGCCATCACGCGCGAACATCTCGTCGCTAACGTCGGTCTCGACCAAGGCCAGGTTTCCAACATCAATCCGATGTGAGTTCGTGATGTCCTTGACGTTAATTAGCGGAAGCCCCCGGCCCATCCGGTCGGCCTTGAAATTCACGCCGTTCTTGAGTTCGCCGAGTTCGCCAAGAGACGCGTGCCTCATATCCCCAGTCCCTTGTAGTTCTCTTGAATCTTTGCCGCGAGCACCGCCGCCTCCGCGTCCAAGTCAGCGAGTTCCACATGAATATCGCGCAAGGTCTGGTCGAAATCGAACTCGTCATCCACTTCAGCAGGGACAACTTCAACGTAGCGACCGGGAGTCAAGCTCCAGTCTGCAACTTCGATCTCCGCAAGGGTCACGGCGCGGCACAATCCGGGTACTGCCGTAAACTCGGCATTTGGGAAGCGGGAAAGGAGCCAATCGGCCTGTCGCTCGAAATAAACAATGAGCCGGAGTTGATCGACCGCTTCCTTGCGGCGCGCATCGAGTTCCTTAGCCAGGCGGCCTATAGAGCGGGTATCCCATGCATCATGGTCGCGGGCGGCGGCGTCCTTTTCGGCGGTGTCCACTACGCGGAAGGACAGCTTGGAGGAGAGGTCGAGGTCTTTGACCAGGGCACGGCAGGCGGTGGCTAGGTTGGCTAGGTTGGCGAGACGCTCTTTCTGCTCGGGGAGGGACTCGCGAGCGTTGCTCACCCGCGTTTGACAGTCAGCCCGCAGGCCGGCAAACTGAACCGCGCCGAATGACAGGGCTTGCGCTGCGGCGTCCCGGTCGGTAGCAAGTTGGCGAATCGGGGATTCGACGGGGAGCGTCTGTAGGAATGCATTGACAACACTCGCGAGCGCGTCGTATGCCCTGCCGTAGGCGTCGAGGAGAGGCACGATGAGAGCGGCCTCTTCCTGGGAGCGATCGAGGTAGCTCTGCACGAGATCCAGAAAGCGGTCATCCTCGCCTCGGTACAACCAGACGATGGCGGTCAGGTTCTGAAGCTGCTCCGGGGAGAAATCGTAGATTTTGCGGGTGACCTTGCGGTAGACATTGCGCGCGTCGATCATAAGCACCTTGTCGCGACGATCCGCGGGCTTGCCGCGGTCGAGGTGCCAGAGTTCACAAGGTACGGTGCGAGTGTAGAAGAAATTGGAGCGGATGGAAATCATTACATCCACGTCGCCCGTCTGGACGAGTTTGCGGCGGACATCGGCCTCGCCGTGGCCGGCGCTGCTGGCCTGTGATGACATGACGAAACCTGCGCGGCCCTTAGGTCCCAGGTAGCTGTAGAAGTAGGAGATCCAGAGGTAGTTGCCGTTGGAGATTTTCTTGCCTTTGTTTACACCCGGGAGTCCGAAAGGAAGACGCCGGTCTATGCCGACTTTGCCGGCGTCCACCTCATCCACATTGAACGGGGGATTGGCCATGACGAAATCGCAGTTGCCCCAGAGCGGCTTGCCATCCTGCAAACGGTGCGGGTCTTCGTAGTAGGTGTTGGCATCACTGATATCGCCCTGGAGACCGTGGACGGCGAGGTTCATACGTGCGAGGCGGATGGTGGTGGTTGTCTTTTCGTGACCAAAGAAGGTGACTCGATGTGCAGTGTCGTGCTTCTGACGCTCGATGAAGTGGCTGGTCTGGACGAACATGCCGCCGGAGCCGCAGGCTGGGTCAAAGACGATGCCATGATCTGGCTCAATCACGTTGACGATAGTCTGGACGAGGGAAGGCGGGGTAAAGAACTCGCCGTTATCCTGCGCGCCTTGCATGGCAAACTTCATAAGGAAGTATTCGTAAATGCGCCCGAAGACGTCGCCTCCGGCGGTGCGCAGCGTCTCGCTGTCGAAGATGCGCATCAGGTTTTCGAGCACCGATTGTTCGAAATCACCGTACTCCTTGGGGAGTTGATTGCGCAGGGGCTCGAACTCGCGCTCGATTGCGTTCATGGCGGCAACGAGGGCGGAACCGAAATCCTTGTCTTTGGGAAGGCGCATGAGCTCGTCGTAACGAGCCTCCTTGGGGAGCATGAGCGCGCGGCGCTTGAGGAAATCGGCCGGGTTGAGAGGGCGCTTAGGCATTTTGCCGGCGGCCTGGTCCTGGGCGATCTCGCGGCAGGCGGCGTCGTAGCGGTTGGTGGCGTGGCGGAGGAAGATGACGCCGAGCACGGGCATGCAGTATTCGGAGGACGGCTTATGCGCGTTGGCGCGAAGATCGTCGGCGGTTTTCCAAAGGGTTGCTTCCAGTTTCTCGATATCTTGCATGTGGGTCACGGGGCCGTGAAGAGGCTAGTTTAGCGCGATGCTTCGCGTGGGGGTGCGAGCCATCGTGGCTCTAGTTCCGTGGTTGTCGCTTCTGCTTCGCTATCGCCCCTGACATCACCGAATCCAACTTAGCCACGGCCTCCTCCCGCATGCCGGGCATGATGTGGGAGTAGAGATCCATCGTAATCGCGATGGTGCTGTGGCCGAGCAGTTCCTGAACGACCTTTGGATGCACGTTTTGTGCAAACAGGTACGTCGCATACCCGTGGCGCAGTTTGTGAAAGGACACGCCAGAGAGGCCGATCTTCGTCATGAACCTGATTACGTCTGAGCTGTAGTTGTCGGGGTCCATCGGTGATCCATCTGGCTGGGCGCAGACCAGATCATGCTTGGCGTAGTCGGCACCGTACAGCGTTCGCTCATCGTCCTGCTTGGAGCGAAACTCTCTTAGGGCGGGCAGGGCGAATTCCGGAAGCGGAACCGTTCTCCGCGACTTTTTCGATTTCGGCTGCTTGAAGCGGATGCCTCCCTCTTTGGTCTTCTCGATGGCTTGGTTGACAACTAGGCTTTTCGAAACGAAGTCGATATCGCTCCAGCGTGTCCCAAGAACCTCGCCGCGGCGAAGCCCGGTCGCGATTCCAAGCAAGATACCTGGGTATAGCCGGGTTGGAAATGCCGCTTCGAGGAGCCACGCGGATTCCGCCTCATTTAGCGTCCGCATTTCGTGGCTTTCCGGTCTCGGCGGTTCTACGGCGTCGCACGGATTCCGGTACAGGAGTTGCCACTTTACGGCATGCTGCAAAGCCTTGTGCAAGAGGCGGTGGACGTGCAGAACGGTGCGCGCGGACAGGCCGAGGCTTCCACTCTTCGCCTTATTTTTCCTTCCGGATTGGAGAAGCGTCGAGTAGAGTTGCTGCAACTGAAGCGGCTGGAAGTGGTCAAGAACAATGTCTCCCACGTGTGGTTTGATTGTGAGCCGCACCAGTTCGTCGTAACGCTCGAAGGTCTTCCGCGATACATTGACCTTCGCGTAGGACGCGAGCCACTGATCGAGGTACTCGCCGACGGAGATCTTCGATGCCTTGACGGTCTCGCCGCGGTGCAGGCGGGTAAGCAGTTCAGCCAAACGCTTCTGTGCGTCCCCTTTGGTCCCGCGCACGGTCTCGCGATGGTATTGCTGTTTTCCATTCGAGTCGAAGCCGAGGTAGATCGCCACTTGATACGAGCCGCTTGACCGCTTTTTGATTGAGCCCGTCATTATTTGGGGTCCTTTCTGGTGCCGGCAATTCCGCCGCCAAAACCCGCGCGCATAATGGTGGGTCCGATCTCGTAATTGCGCGGTACTTCTCTCGCGACCTTCTTTCCGTCCGGGCCGACTATTTTCTGCAACTCCGGGGGAGCGACATCTGCGACGTAGGTCGTCCCATCGCTGGCGTCAAATTCAAGACGCATCGCGTTGACCGTGCAACCGCCTGCATTTATCGCCTTCACATATTTGTCGAAAGCCGCGGTCATCTGGTCCCGCAAGTAGAGATTAGCTAGTGCACGGATGCGAACCTTCTCTGCGTTCCGCACACCCAATTCCTGTTCTAGTGCGCCCCGGAAGACGTCTGCCAAGTGGAGAAGATTGTTCTCGGTCGCCATCACTTCCAGTTGATGAAGCACCTTGCCCTTGGGCGGCCGGACCGTTTCATAACGGGCGACGGTTCGGATCGCCGTTTTCATCCGGTAGGCGAACTGCTGCTGGCTCTCGCCGAGTTCTTTCCGCAGTTTCCGTACGGCGTCACTAACTGATTTGGCTTCCCTGTCTGCTTTAACGGTGTAGGCCATTGAAAATTCTCCACATTGATGATCCCAACCGGACCTAGTTGACCGGACCAGTCGGTCCGGTTATACTGGTCAGGACCTACATGGCATTATCCGCAACCGACGAGAAATTAGCAATGCCAACTGGAGGTCGAGAGGTACCAATGGAACTACACAGCACGACGTCGAAGACGCTCACGCCTGACCAGGCACGCGCCGAATACTTCCCGCAGATGGGCCGCGCGGCGTTCTACGCTGCCCTCAGGCGGAAGGAACTTCCCAGTTTGAGGTTAGGCCGGAAATTCTTGATCCCACGGGCAGCAATCGAGAAATTCTTGGAAAACTGCGGCTCGTCGAGGGATAGGGAACCCGCCGGCACTGCGCTCCCCAGGGTTTAGGGAATTTCGCGCTCACGTTCCATGGCGGCAATAATGCCAAATCTTCGCGGGACACCACTCCTCAAATCCGACTTGGAGAACTTGCTCCAGTCATGGATTGATAGGGAATCCGCTGAGAAGGCCTTCCTGCGACGCGTCTCCAGCATCGAGGGCGCGGAGATCGTCGGGCAGAGAGACGGGCACGACTATTCAGGGCTGGTCTTCCCGAACATCTGGCCTGGCGAACTCCATGTACGAGAATACCGGCTCCGAAGAGACTCTCCCGACATCAAATACGAGAAGGGCGTCGCCAAACCCGACCGCAAATACTTGAGCCCGCCCGGTGCCCCAAACATGCTCTACTTTGCTCCCGGAACACCATGCGAATGGCTCGAAGATCCAGATCTTCCAATCGTCTTCACGGAGGGCGAAAAAAAGACCATCGCCTTAGCGCGTTTGGCCTGGTTCGAGGTTTCAGATGCTTCTGAGGGTGCTCGGTTCCTGCCAATTGGCTTGTCCGGCGTCTGGAATTGGCTGGGGAAAATCGCAAAGGAAATCGGGCCGAATGGCCAGCCCATCAACGTCAAAGGCGTAATTTCAGATTTCGCAAGGATTCGACTCGCTGACCGAAAGGCGCTCATCGCCTACGACTCCGACGTACAAACCAACAACGGCGTGCGCGGCGCCCGGTTGGAATTCGCCCGCCATCTGATTCACGAATGCGGCGCACGGGTTTATTTCGTTGAACTGCCGGCCATCGGCGAAAACAAGAAGACGGGTATTGACGATTTGCTGGCAGCCGCCGGGCCGGCCAAGGTACTGAAGATCATCGAGCAGGCCAAGGTGGCACGCGTCAGGGAGAAGGCTACACCACAGACCGCAATCCTCGCACGCATGCACGAGGACGCGGATTTCTTCCACACGCTAGACATGAGGCCCTTTGCCACTGTTGCGATAAACGGCCACCGTGAGACATGGCCTACAAGATCGCAAGGGTTCCGAAACTGGCTTGCCCGAAAATTCTATGTGGAGGAGAACAGGCCACCGTCCACACAGGCCCTTCAAGAGGCGTTGGGAGTCTGCGACGCACGCGCCCAGTTTGATGGCCCCGTCTGCGAAGTAGGCGTGCGATTGATTGGCGACAACCACAAGGTCTTTCTCGATCTGGCTAATGATGCTTGGCAGGCTATCGAAATCGATCCTTCCGGTTGGCGCCCGACCTCGGAGCCGCCAGTGAAATTTCGGCGCGCAAGGGGAATGGCCGCGCTGCCGATTCCGACTTCAGGCGATATCTCTGAGCTTCGGAGTTTTGTCAACGCGCCAGATGACCAGAATTGGATTCTTATCGTCGCATCGCTGCTGTCCACATTGAACCCGAGAGGGCCGTATCCAATCCTGATTCTACAAGGTGAGCAAGGAAGCGGAAAAAGCACAGTGGCGCGCGCGCTACGGCGGTTGATCGATCCATCGACCGCGCCTTTGCGTTCAGCTCCGCGAGACGAGCGAGACCTGATGATCGCCGCGACCAATTCCTGGGTGATCTCATTGGACAATCTCTCCGGGATTCAACCCTGGCTTTCAGACGCGCTTTGTCGGCTGTCAACCGGCGGGGGTTTCGCGACGCGGGAGTTGCACACCGATAGCGACGAAATTCTGTTCGACGCCACACGGCCGATCATCCTGAACGGCATCGACGACATTGCTGGCAACGCGGATTTGGCCGACCGCGCCGTCATCGTTACGCTTCCGCAGGTGCGCGAAGAGGAGCGGATTGCGGAAAGATATTTCTGGCAGGAATTTGATCGAGCGCGTCCCGGCATCTTGGGTGCTTTACTCGAAGCAGCGAGCATGGCGCTTCAAAACGGGGAGAAGGTGGAGACGCCACGACTGCCCAGGATGGCCGATTTCGTGCGGTGGATTTGCGCGGCTTCGCCGGCTCTGCCCTTCACGCAGGAGGAGTTCCTCCAGGCCTACGCCGACAACCGCCGGGAATCCGTTTCTCTGTCCATCGAAGCAAGTCCGGTTGCAGCCGCAGTTCTATCGCTGACTGTGGAGGGCGATTGGGAGGGCACCGCAACGGCCCTCCTACAGGTGCTTGCCCCCAGAGTCAACGAGGACGTTCGTAAGGCGAAGGCGTGGCCAAAAGACGCTCGCACCATGAGCAGCAAACTGCGTAGGATCTCCCCCCTGTTGCGGTCGGCTGGCGTCAACGTTGAATGGCGTACCGAAGGACACGAGAAGCGGAAAATTATAGCAATCACACGAAAAGCGATGCGGACTAGCGACCGCAGAGACCGCATTTTAGGTACCACGCAATGACGACAACCCGGTACACGCGTCTCAACCGGCCGCCGATTGAGCCCGCAACTCGAACGCACCCGGAAAGGACCGGCCGCAATGACGCAGATGGCCGGCGGGCGCATAGAGTCCCGTCAATAAAGGAGCGCGGGCGCATCCATGAACCGCACTCAAACCATTGGAAGATGGCCCCGTTTACCGGATTGCGGGCGATGCGGGCGCTCGATTGTCCAGATCTTTTGTGGACTATCGATTCGAGATCACTACTGCCCGTGGGAGGCGAGTCGTGAAACCACTTCGCGCGTGTGCATACCTTCGCGTGAGTACCACCAGCAAGACGCACCGCGGCGACGCTAATCCTTTCGATCAAGACCCAGCAGTTCAGGAACAGCCGCTCAGAGATCTGATCGCCCAACGTGGCTGGACACTGTGCCGAGTCTACTCGGACCGCGCCAGCGGCATCAAAGAAAAACGTCCAGGCCTCGACGCACTGATGGCAGATGCTCGCCGCGGCGCCTTCGACGTTGTGGTTGTGTGGCGCTTCGACCGATTCGCGCGCAGCGTGAAGCAGTTGGTCGTCGCGCTGGAGGAGTTCGGTTCCCTCGGCATCGATTTCGTATCCCACCAGGAGGCGCTCGATACCTCGACGCCAATGGGAAAGGCGACATTTACGATTATCGCCGCCATGGCTGAATTGGAGCGCAGTGTCATTCAAGAACGGGTAGCCGCCGGTTTGGCGTACGCCCGCGAACGCGGCACGCGGTCCGGTAAACCCATCGGACGCCCGAGAGTTGTATTCCACCGAGAACAGGTTTCGGGACTAAGAGCGGCTGGCCTTTCTTGGAGGCAAATCTCCCGCAGGCTGGGCGTCGGCGTCGGTACAGTACGACGAGCCGCCGAATAGACGACGGAGCCAACCGCGGCGTGCCAAAAGCCCCATCGCGGGTGCGTGAATAGCCGTCCAGATTCAAAAGAAGTTCGTCTCCATCGAACACTGTGCCGAAAGGAAATGTTTTTGGCAAGCCTTCATGCATCATTCTGCGACGGCGGCTTGTCAGAAACGCAAAACCGTGAGAATGTTATCTGGCGAACGCCTGCAATAGAACTATTACTAGGAATATGGCGGCGGGGGGTATGAAGCAATGACCAAACGGCGCGAAGCGAACGGTGCAACAGCGGGAACGTGCGAACCGGCGGAACCGGTTGAGACGAGGGATCGGATATCGACTTCCGACTTTTTTCAGCAACTCCAGCAGTTGAGCCCCGAGGCCTGGCAGAGCGGGCACAAGGTATACTGCTACCGCACATGGCCGGTGATTGACAAGCGGGATCAGGAGCATTTTCTCTGCAAGGTCAGTGAGCCGTTTGATGAAGACTACCTCCTCCGCCATTTCGGGAGCGGCAAATACTACCTGCAGCTCAACGGCGCGCGCGGCGAGAAAATTGCCTCGAAGACAGTTTCCTTGCACAACACCGACTTTGCGCCCAAGGTCTCGCCTGACGAGGTGGTGCAAACCGATCCCCGCAACGAGACCTACTTCAAAGTTTGGTCGCCGCGAGCCTCGACTTCGGCGTCTGCTCCACCATCAGCGGCCACTGCCGACGGCACTGCTGTTCAGGAACTTTCGAAGCTGATGAATAAGCTCTTGGAGCAACGAGCAAGCGGCCCAGCGGTCGACGCGACGCAGGCAACCCTAACCAATTCGCTCGTCCAGTGGGCGCTCGATCAGACGGGAAAGGAAAGAGAGAATAACGACCCCACAAAACTTGCAGCGCTATTCCGTGAACTGAAAACACTTATGCCGGCGCAGCAGCCGACGGACAACCTGGCCGTAATCGAGAAGCTTCTGGCAGTGGTCGAAAAACTGAATCCACCAAAACGTGAGGCGGAAGATCCGCTTAGCTATGTCGAGAAGGCGGTAAACCTCGTGGACAAATTGCGGCCTCAAGCTGCCCCGGCGCCCGCCGCTGAATCGCGGATGGGGGCATGGCAGGAATTCTTTCAGCCCGTCCTGTCCGAATTGGTTACTGCCCTCTCGCCATTGGTCCCGCTGCTCACCCAGGCTGCGCTTACACGCAATGGCCCGCGTCCCCCTGGGTTTCCATCCGCCACCGCTTCACATCCAGCGTCGGGATCGCCAGCCGCAGCCGGACAGCCCCAAGATTCCGCCACCGGACCGGACGCAAATCAACAATTCGCGGAGATCGCCACGAACATGGCGCCGCAACTCTTCATCGCGCTCGGACAACCAGGCATTACCGGGGAAGATTTCGCATTCAGCGTGACGACTCTGCATGGTCCGATGTTTTACTCCCAACTCGCCGCTCTGGACAAGGAAGTAATCTTGGCGTTCTTGCAAGCGCACCCGCTCTGGCAACAGCTAGGCCCCCTGCAAGCGCGAGTGCCGCAGTTCATCGAAGAGTTCATCGCTTACCGTGAATCGGAAGACGAAGAACAATCCGATGAAGGCGCGCAGGCGTTCCCAATCGTTATAAACGAGGCCGTTCGCGAGACTGCAACGGGGGATTATTGAAGATGCCGACCACAACCACACTCGCGTTTCCGTCGGCCGCTCTTTCCGACGGTCGAAGGCGCAGGAGCGGCTGACTGTGCAACTACCAGACGAGATCACGGCATTGATAGATCGCATGGGTCAGACGGCGAGCCAGCACAGTCTTTCGCGCAGAGAACGCACGAGAATATTGCGGCTGGCCCACCGCACTCTTCTCCCGCGGGCCAAACCGGGGCGCAAGTACGATACCCGGCTCGATACCGCGGTGTCCGACTACACGGCCGGCATCGCCTCGCTTGAGCTATATCGCAAGCACATTCCGAATCATGCTCATCTAAGCAGGTGGCGCCGGCTGGCAGAGGAACGGCGGCTTATGAATTCCATCTACAAACGCATCAGTCGCGAGAAGGCACGCCGCCAGAATCATGCTAGAAACGGACGAGCAGCCGCCCAGGGAACAAAAACGCGAAAGTGACTTCCGAGATTAGGGTGTTTGGCGATCAGCATCGCAACCCCTTTTTCTGCCGCTGTATCGGCCTATTTTGGTGACGTACACCTCCTGCCACTGTTATTCGTGGTACGAAGTTCGCGTTGCATTTCTGCAACACTCTGTTTTCGGCCTTCAAAGAGGACAATTCTGGCTTGCGGATGTCAGCATGAACAATCCCGGTTGATTCTCGTCATGTCGATTCTGAGAAAGCATAGTTCTTGGGAAGGAGAATTTACCCGTGGCAAGTTTAAAGGAACTTCAGGATCAGATCGACGATCAGCAGGAAACCATGGAACAGGTGCAGGCGATTTTGGAAGACGCTTACACACCGGAAGCTACGCGGTCCGATCTGGCCTCTGCGGTGGGGCAAGCATTGGACGTGCTGGGAGGCGAGGATACTGAGTCCGGGGACGACGACGAAGAGGGGTAGCAGCCGCGCGGCCCGCGGCAAAGCGCAAGATGCCCAACGGCTCGAAGCCCGCACACCTCATCACCGACAGAGCGAAGAGGTATCGTGCACAGAAAACCGTCCGCGGACCGAAACGCTGCGTATTGTGCGGCGCGCGCGGCCGGCTCGACGTGATGCATTTGGATGGGAACGAGGCGAGCGGCGAGCCGCAGAATCTCGCGTACGGGTGCCGCTCCTGCAACGCGAAGCTCGCGCACGCCTTCAAACGCATCGGTGCCGGAGTGCCGACTCGGCAATACAACCCGTCATCTGGCGTTCCCAGTTTCGAGCAATATGTCTGGGCCGTGACTCACCATTCGCGCGGCGCCCACGATGAAGGGGGAGCGGTCATCCATGCCACGCCGCGGTCCAAACGGATCGAATACGCACGGCGGATTGCGGACCTTAAACGCTCGCGTCGCCGTGATGTACCCTTCTGAGAGGCAACCGCTGGATTGAATAACGATTGTTGACCTTTGAAAGTGTGCAATCGATAATCAGGCTCTCCGCGCAGTCTTGATTGCAATCGTCAAGACTCCCTCTCGGCCCGGCGGTAGGTGAGCAACTAGAGACTGGCTATGATCGTCGAACCCGTCGAATTGGAGTGTCATCTGAACGTACATCGGTTGGTCACTCTCAAGCGCTCCACTCCGACCGTCGCCCGAAGCCGTCCCCTCGTGTTGGCCCGCTGCTGCCCTGTATCGAGCCTCCAGTGCGGGTATTATCGAAAAGAGCCTAATGAGGTGCTCGTACCCTAACGTCTTCTGATGCTCGTTTAAGAAGCCTTTAAGTGTGAGGGTGTCGAGCGAAAGCTCTTCGGCCAGCTTTTGGCGCATCGCACACTTCTTTCGGTCCCTTTTCCCAAACTCCTGGCCGCAGCGGTTGTGCAATTCAGATCGCACCTCCGTCCAAAAATCGGCCATCTTTCTTGTCACGTTATCGATTGTATGCAATCGTTGCTTTGAGCGCAACGATTGTGTACAATCGATATGAGAACTCGCCCCCGAGACTGGAGTTGATGCCGTGCTGGAACAGACGTTCATTCACATTCCGGGCATTGGGCAGCGGACTGAGCGCGAATTGTGGCGATCCGGCGTCACTTCTTGGGATAGCTTCAAGAGTTTCCTTACGCCGTCGGCTCCCATCGGTTCCGGCCTTCGGCAAAGGCTTCAGACGTACATCCCCCAATCGATTCAGGCCGTTGAGCGGCGAGATGCCGGATTCTTCGCGCGGCTGTCACGGTTGGGCGAATCGTGGCGGCTCTTTCCTGAGTTCGCCGGCGAGTGTGTTTTCCTCGATATCGAAACAACCGGTTTGTCTCCGGTATTTGATACCGTGACCATGGTCGGCCTGTTTGACGGGCAGCGTTACGAGGTCTTCATTGACGGCCAAAATCTTCAAGATCTGCCAGCCCGCTTGAAGAAGTTTTCTGTTGTCGTCACGTTTAACGGCTCCGGGTTCGATCTGCGCTTTCTGAAACTCGCGTTCAAGAACCTGGAATTGCCGCCTATCCATATCGACCTGCGTTGGGTAACGCGCCGCCTGGGATACCGTGGCGGGCTGAAAGCTATTGAACAGGAATTCGGGATCAGGCGAGATCAGTCCGTTGAGGACGTCAACGGCTATGATGCGACTGTTCTGTGGTCCCGCCACCTACGAGGCGACCGAGCAGCCCTTCAGCAACTCATCACGTACAACACCGAAGATGTTGTGCATCTCAAGGCAATCATGGAGATGGCTTACGACCGGCTCGCCAAGCAATTGGCGGGCGCTATCGGTGATCGCAAGGAAATCTACGACGGTGTTGAAGCTCTTCCGAAGCCTCCGAGGCTAATCAAGCAGGCAACTGCTCAGCGTTCCAAATCGCTGGTTTCCAGTCTGATTGAAAGCAGCAGAATCGGTGTCCCGAGAATCGTTGGCATCGATTTGACGGGCAGCGAACGGAGGGCCACTGGCTGGGCGATGCTCGACGGCCCGCGCGCAGAAACAAAAAGCATCACCCTGGATGATGACCTGATCCGCGAAACAGTCTTGGCGAAGCCGGATCTAGTATCGATTGACTCTCCACTATCAGTACCGGAAGGCTGGGACCGAACGCAAACTCAGCTCATCGCGGGCTCTCCGATCTACCGAAAGTGTGAGCTGGCTCTTAAGAGAATGGGAATATCCGTTTTCTGGTGCCTGCTCCCAACGATGCGGTCCCTAACAATGCGCGGGATGCGCCTCGCCGACGAGTTTCGGAAGCGAGGACTGCCGGTAATCGAGAGTTACCCCGGAGCGGCCCAAGATATTCTGGGCATTCCGAGAAAGGGCTCCAGCCTAGAAGAGCTCAAACGGGGATTGAATCGGGCGGGAATCGACGGTCGCTACGTGAACGGTCGCGTCACCCACGATGAGGTAGACGCTATCACATCTGCCCTCGTCGGGTTGTTCTACCTGGCGGACGATTACATCGCCCTCGGCACTCCGCAGGAAGACTACCTCATCGTGCCACGGTCTCCGAAAATCAAGTACGCAAGGCTCGCTGAGATCCTCATGCAAACTGGCCTCGATGAGCTAAACACGACTGTGAGCACTGGGGTAAAATGCAAGCTTGATAGTAGAGCACCAGCTACGCAATTCGCATCCTGAAGGTGTCTTCGTAGGCTTGGCCGGACGCATCGGCGCCGGTAAAACCTGTGCGGCCAAGTACCTTAGTTCGAGGTATGGTTTCCAGTACACGCGGTACAGTCGCATCCTTCGCAACTGGCTTGGGTCGGAGAGCGTGGGCCGTGACCGGCTACAGGCATTCGGCTGTGAGATTATGATGGGTGGACGGCAGTCCGAGTTGAATGCGCGCCTAATTGCAGAGCTGAACCCTTCGCGCAGTGCGGTGATTGACGGCTTGAGGCACCCAATTGATTTTGATAGTCTCTCGGAATCCTTTGGCCCTTCCTTCCGGATGGTCTTTCTTGAAGCCCCGCGAGAGGTTCGGTTCGAAAGACTGCGGACGAGGTTCTTTGTAGTTGAATCATTTGATGCGGCGGAGGCACAGCCGGTCGAGGCGCATATCGATAGCCTCAGGTCGCGGGCGAGCACAATCATCTCAAACGAGCAGTCGCTCGCGGTCCTCTATGAGCAACTCGACGTGTGGGTTTTGGAGAATACCGGAACGGGAGTTCTCACGTGAGCGTTTGGGTCGTAGTTGGGGGGCAATTCGGTTCAGAGGGCAAAGGAAAAATTTCTGCGATCATCACGATGCAAGAGGAGATCGATCTCTGCATTCGGTGCGGTGGCCCGAACTCTGGGCACTCGTTCCAAAAGCAGAATGGCGATATGGTCCTATTGCGTCAGTTGCCGACTGGCTTTGTTCGGCCGCAAGCACGCCTCCTAATCCCTGCCGGTGGCTTGGTGGACCTTGACGTCCTCCAATCCGAAATCGACGCTTTAGGGCTTAACGCTGATCGGGTCGGCATAGACCGCAATGCAATGATCATCACTGCAGACGACCGGGAACATGAGCGGCGGCTAGACCTAGCCGAGCGCTTGAGTTCGACTTTGTGTGGTGTCGGATCGGCCGTCGCCCGACGGGCGCTTCGATCAGGTGACGTCAATCTCGCTTCGGGTGCCGCTGTTGCGCATGAATGGCTTCGTCCATTCCTTACGGACGTGTCCGCTGAGGCCAATGCGGCCGTAGACAGCGGCAAAAAGGTCTTAATAGAGGGCACTCAAGGATCGGGGCTGTCGCTGTACCACACGTCGTATTACCCGAAGGCGACCTCTCGTGACACGAATGCCGCGGGATTTGTGAGCGAGGTTGGGTTGAGCCCTCGGCTTGTGACGAATGTCGTGGTCGTTTTTCGCACATTCCCGATCAGGGTTGCAGGTGTTCAGGCTGGCCCGCTACGAGACGAAATCACATGGGAGCAGTTGCAGGAAGAATCGCATTCCCCTATGCCGCTCCATGAGTACACGAGCGTCACCCACAAACTACGTCGGCTGGGAAGATTTGATTGGGGAGCAGCTCACCGAGCAATGATCGTAAACCGGCCTACGCAACTGGCTCTCAACTTCGTGGACTACCTTGGCTTTGAGAACCGAGGTGCCTCCCATTCGGACGACTTGAATTTACATGCAATGAGGTTTACGCAGCGGCTTGAGGGTTTTGGAGTGCCGGTAAGGTACATCGGCACCGGACCACAACTCTCGCAGAATATCACGCGAGAAATCCTCAGTCCACAAACCGCGACCTTGCGGTCGGGTACGACTTTATCTCAGCCTCGTGCGGAATTCGATGCCGAGCTCTCCATAGACGCGATCAAGCAAAGGGCGATCTGATCGTATGGCGCGACATGAAGAGTACCTTTGGAAAGACCCCTTTGAGCCTTCACCATCGGGAGCGGTACTGCTGTCCGATCAGATTCACTTCTTGGCGGATGAGGTCGGACTGGTCGAACCGTTTGACGAAAAGCTCCTGCGCCCTGCGGCGTACGACATGAGGATTGGCAACTCGTACTACGTTAACGACGTGCGAAAGGACTTGACTGACGAAGCGATCGAGATCCCAGCCAACGGGCTGGTTTATATCAGGACGAAGGAAAAGTTCAATATCCCCTACTACGTCGTAGCTCGTTACAGCCTTCGGGTCCACCAAGTGTATCGTGGTCTCTTGATCGACAACGGGCTCCATATCGACCCAGGCTACTGCGGGTACATCTGGATACCCGTACACAACTTTACGACGCAGCCTCGCATTCTGCCTCAGGGACAAGAATTCATAAGCGTAGAGTTCAACAGAACCACGCGGCTGCCAGCATATGTTGAGGGAATCAAGAGCCAGGACGAACTCGTCGCGCTTGGGATCAAGAATGAACTGAAGGGCGCCAAAGACCGTTCGATCCGGGTGTTCTATAAGGACCTTGAGCGCTACAGAAAACGGAACGAGGAGTTCACGCCGAGACTATTTTGGGACAAGTTCCTCGGAGAAAAGCACGAAAGCGCCATGTTGGGCACTGAGCAACGGCTGGACAAGGTCCAGAGTGAGGTCGCGGCGAGGGTTCGGGGCTTTGAAGACAGACTTGACAACCGCCTTGATACGTTGCGGAATGTGGGTGGCTTGGCTATAGCGGGCCTAATAATTGGAATCCTCGCAATTATCTTACCCATCGTGTACAACGAAATCGGAAAGAGTCGCGAGATCGCAGCCCAGAATGCCGCAGACATCAGAGTTTTGCGTGAGCAGCTTCAGGAGCAAAAGAGCCGCTTGGACGCAGCCGCAGCTCGTCAAATTGCGCCCACCCAGGCGCCTCCGCCCAACCAGCCGTCGGCGCCGGCGAAAACGCAAGGAGGCGGCAAGTGACAAACCAGAGCAGTCCCAAAAGTTAAGATACGTGGAAATTGCCGCCTTCCATCGTCTGCGTTGGGTATGAGATGTGCATGAACCAGCGGAAATCAACGACTGTTGAACGATACCAGCCGGCTTTGATCGTCGATGATGTCACGAGAAATCAACGGTTTGGAAACTGAGCGACACATGGCGATCCAGCCAACTTCAATCTTGAAAACCGTTAGCGGCGCAAGTCGCTCGGGGGTTCGAATCCCTCTTCCTCCGCCACGCTTTTCAATAACTTACGATTCAATCAGCGATTTCGCCCACGCCGGCGAACGGGTTCCACCCCAACCCGCGGTTGCCGTCCTTATTTTGCAACCGAAGCTTCCGGCATCAGTCAAGGGACGGTGAGCCGTCCGGATCCGCAGGAGTGACGCGGCCCGGACAGAAAAGCAAAACGCGATAGCGGCAGAGCGGCCTCCGCAACGCCTCCTGCCGATCCGTCCCATTCGGCATGATCAGGCTGACTGATTATCCGCTGGTATTCTTCGCGATATCGCTGGTCGTTCTCTCGGCCGCGGCAATGTTGGGAATACGAATGGCACCCCGCATTGCCGAGGTCCGCGAGGACTTCAGCGTCATCCTGACCGCCACCCTCACGCTCTTGGGGCTTCTCCTGGGATTCACATTTTCGATGTCCGTCGGCCGCTACGATCAAAGAAGGCAATGTGAAGCGGAAGAAGCGAACGCGATCGGCACGGAATACGTCCGCGCGGAGTTGTTGCCGGACACCGCGGAGATTCGCGGCCTGCTCCGGGACTATCTCGACCAGCGCATTCTGTTTTATGGAACGCACGACGAGGAGCGTCAAAAGCAAATCGCCGCCGCCACCGCAGGGCTGCAGAGCAGCCTCTGGAAGAACGTGAAAGACGCTTCCCTGGCGCAGCAGACGCCGATTGTGGCCCTCGCCGTCTCGGGGATGAACGATGTTCTGAACACGCAGAGCTACACCCAGGCTGCCTGGCTCAACCGGATTCCCGTAGAAGCATGGTCGCTCCTGGCGTTCATCGCGACCTGCGCCACTCTCATGGTCGGAATGTCCGTGCGGCACGGCCGCTCCTTCAGTCCTCTGATCCTGATCTTCTGCGTCGTTGTGTCTGTGTCACTGCTCCTGATTGCGGATATCGATTCTCCCCGCAACGGCTTGATTCATGTCCGCCCCCTGAACCTGATGGACCTGGCCGCCTCTCTCCGGCCGTGACGCCGCGACGGGCTGCGTCCTGCGCGTTCCCGGAAGTTGCCTTCGAGATTTTGAGTCAAGATCGCGCGATGTTCATCAGGGGTCATTGGACTCGACGGCAACCCCACTGCCGAAGCGAGTCTGTCCTGACATCGCAATCACGGAGACTCAATGGCGACTCGAATCAGAACCAGCGGGCGGGAAATACTGCCGTTCCCCGACCGCCCGCAGATCGGACCGACCACTTTCGATGCGAAAGATCCGGAATCGAAGTATCCGCCGATCGAACCGTTACGCCCCCCTGACGGCGCACCCAATGTCCTCGTCGTGCTGATCGACGACGTCGGATTCGGCGCCTCATCGGCCTTCGGCGGTCCTTGCCGCACGCCGAACTTCGAGCGCCTGGCCGCGGATGGTCTGCGATATACGCGCTTTCATACCACGGCCCTTTGCTCGCCGACCCGGGCGGCATTGCTGACCGGCCGCAATCATCACACCGTCGGCATGGGATCGATCACGGAGTTGGCCACCTCCGCCCCAGGTCAGAACTCGATGCGGCCCAATACCTGCGCCCCGCTTGCGGAGATCCTGAAGTTGAATGGGTACTCCACCGCGCAATTCGGCAAGTGCCATGAGGTTCCCGTCTGGGAAACCAGTCCGCTGGGTCCGTTCGACCATTGGCCGACGGGCGGTGGAGGCTTCGAGTATTTCTACGGGTTCATCGGCGGGGAGACCAACCAGTATTATCCGGCCCTGTTTGAAGGAACTTCTCCCGTGGAACCCGGAAAGAAGCCCGAACAAGGCTATCACCTGACCGAAGATCTGGCGGACAAGGCGATGAAGTGGGTCCGCCAGCAGAAGTCGCTCATGCCGGACAAGCCCTTCTTCATGTACTTCGCGCCCGGCGCGACGCATGCGCCCCATCACGTTCCGAAAGCATGGTCCGACAAATACAAGGGAAAGTTCGATCAGGGGTGGGACAAGCTTCGGCAGGAGACATTCATACGCCAGAAACGGCTGGGAGTGATTCCCCCGGATTGCCAACTCACCGAACGGCACCCGGAAATCCCCGCCTGGGACGAGATCTCGCCGGAAATGAAGCCCGTGCTCGCGCGCCAGATGGAGATCTACGCCGGGTTCCTGGAGCACACCGATCATCAGGTCGGACGCCTCCTGGAATGTCTGGCCGACCTGCAGATTCTGAATGACACATTGATCTTCGTGATCATCGGCGACAACGGCGCCTCCGCGGAAGGGTCTCTGCAAGGGACGTTCAACGAGATGATCACGTTATCCGGGTTCGCCGAACTCGAAACGGCGCAATTCCTGAAGGAACGCCTCGACAAGTTCGGTGGACCTGAGGCATACAACCATTACGCTGTCGCGTGGGCGCACGCCATGGACACGCCGTATCAGTGGACCAAACAGGTCGCTTCGCACTGGGGCGGCACGCGGAATGGAATGATCGTGCACTGGCCCCGTGGTTTCAAGGCGAGAGGCGAGATCCGCACACAGTTCCACCACGTGATCGATGTGGCGCCCACGGTTCTGGAAGTCGCCGGCCTTCCCGAACCGGTGATCGTTCATGGCGTCATGCAAAAGCCGATCGAGGGCGTGAGCATGATGTACTCGTTCGATGACGCCAGGGCCGCGGAGAGGCGTGAAACTCAATACTTCGAGATGTTCGGCAACCGCGGCATCTATCACAAGGGCTGGACCGCTGTGACGAAACATCGTACGCCGTGGCAGACGGGGGTCGCCAGTCTCGTGGCGTTCGACGATGACAACTGGGAGCTTTACGACACCAGCACGGATTGGAGCCAGGCGAAAAACCTCGCCAGGGAACAGCCCGAAAAGCTGAAGCAGTTGCAGCGGCTCTGGCTGATGGAAGCGGTCAAGTACAACGTGCTTCCGTTGGACGACCGCATGATGGAGCGCGGCGACTCCGATCGGGCCGGCCGGCCGCAGCTCGTCAGAGGCACGCGGCAGCTCCTGTTCGGCGGAATGGGCCGGTTGACCGAAAGTTCCATCCTGAATACGCACAACAAATCGTACGCCGTCACCGCCGAGGTGGTCGTGGACGCGCCCCCCGAAGGGGTGGTCCTTGCCATGGGCGGCATCACCGGCGGCTTCAGCCTCTACTGCAAGGGTGGAAAGCTCAGGTACTGTTACAACTTTTTCGGCCTGCACTCCTACACGGTCGAGGGGAAAGACGTCATTCCTGCCGGCCAGCACCAGGTGCGGATGGAATTCGAATACGACGGAGGCGGCGTCGCCAAAGGCGGCAGCGCCACCCTGTTCGTGGACGGCAAGGAGTGCGGGAAGGGACGCGTGGACCAGACCGAGCCGCAGCTTTTTTCGGCGGACGAGACCTGCGACGTTGGCAACGAGTTCGGTTCCCTGGTGACCACGGACTATTCGAGCCGCAAGTTTAACGGCACCGTCAACTGGGTGGAGATTGACCTCGGCGCCGACGCCAAAGAGGCCGACCACCTGATCAGCCCGGAGGAGCGCCTGCACGTCGCCATGGCGCTGCAGTAGTCACGCGGAATTCGAGCGCGAGAACCGTATCGAGGAGAATCCAAATGTCCATACGCGAATACAAACAAGGAGCCGCATTTCCCGGAATTCTGGGACGAACCATTGCGGAGTCCGAGGCGGCCTGGCCCGCTCCCGAAAGGGCGAAACCCGGTGCGCCGAATGTCCTGTTCCTCATTCTCGATGACACCGGCTTCGGTCAACTGGGCTGCTACGGTGCGCCCATCGATACGCCCAACCTCGACCGTCTGGTCAAGAACGGGCTGCTCTATAGCAATATGCACACAACCGCGCTGTGCTCGCCTACCCGTTCCTGCGTCCTCACGGGACGCAACCATCATTCGAACGGCATGTCCTGCATTACCGAAGGCGCAGAAGGGTACCCCGGCTCCAACGCCATCATCCCGTTCGAGAATGGATTTCTTGCCGAAATCCTCTCGATGAACGGCTACAACACGTATGCCGTCGGCAAGTGGCACCTGACTCCCGCCGAACAGATCAGCGCCGCCGGTCCGTACGACCGTTGGCCGCTGGGCCGCGGCTTCCAGCGTTATTACGGCTTCCTCGGCGGCGACACGCATCAGTATTATCCGGACCTGGTCTACGACAATCACCAGATCGATCCGCCCAAGACGCCGGAAGAAGGCTACCACCTGACCGAAGACCTGACCGATAAAGCCATCCAATTCATCGGCGATTCCAAACAGGTGGCGCCCGACAAGCCGTTTTTTCTCTACTTCGCTCCCGGCGCGCATCATGCCCCGCATCACGTTCCCAAGGAGTGGGCAGACAAGTATAAAGGCAAGTTTGACGACGGCTGGGATGCATACCGCGCAAAGGTGTTTAAACGCCAGAAGGAATTGGGCATCCTGCCGAAGAACGCGGAACTCTCGCGCCACGATCCCGATGTGGCCGATTGGAACAAACTCCCTGAAGGCGAACGCAAGCTCTACGCGCGCATGATGGAAGTGTTCGCCGGCTTCATCGAGCATACCGACCATCACATCGGGCGATTGCTCGATTATATCCAGACGCTGGGAGAACTCGACAATACCCTGATCATGGTGCTCTCCGACAACGGCGCGAGCGCCGAGGGCGGGCCGCACGGGTCCGTCAATGAAAACAAGTTCTTCAACAACGTGCCGGAGTCCCTGGAAGAAAATCTCAAGGCGCTGGACGACCTGGGCGGACCCAAGTATTTCAACCATTACTCGTGGGGCTGGACTTTCGCCGGCAATACGCCGTTCCGCCGCTGGAAACGCGAGACTTATCGTGGCGGCGTCAGCGATCCCTTCCTGGTCCACTGGCCCAAAGGAATCAAAGCCAAGGGCGAAATCCGCAAGCAGTTCGCCCACGCCATCGACATGATGCCGACCGTGCTCGAATGCCTGGGAATCGATCCGCCCGCGCAGATCCGGGGCGTCACACAGTCGCCCATCGAAGGCATCAGCTTCAAGTACTCCTTCGATGACGCGAACGCCCCCACACAGCATGAGACCCAATACTTCGAGATGTTCGGACACCGCTCCATCTATCACGACGGGTGGCGCGCGGTGTGCCCCTACCCGGGGCCGTCGTTCGCCGAAGCCCCCGTGGCGCTTGGAACTCCCATCACCGAAGACAAGCTCCGCGAACTCGACGCCCGGCATTGGGAACTCTATAACGTGGAAGCAGATCCCGCCGAGACCACGAACCTGGCCGAAAAGGAGCGCGGCCGCCTGATCGAGATGATTGCGCTCTGGTACGTCGAAGCCGGCAAGTACAAGGTGCTGCCCATCGACAGCCGCCTGACGCTGCGCTTCGCGGACGAACGCCCGCAACTCACCCGCGACCGCAAGAAATACACCTACTTCCCCAATACCTCGGCGGTGCCGGAAACGGTTTGCGCGGCGGTGTTGAACCGTCCGCACAGTATCACCGCCCGGCTGGAAATCCCCAAGGGCGGCGCCGAAGGCGTCATAGTGGCCATGGGGTCCGGTTCGGGAGGTTATGCCCTGGTGATGCACAACCGGAAGCTGCACTACCTCTACAATTACGTTGCAACCCGGGAATTCATTGTATCCTCTGAAAAAGAGGTTCCCGAGGGTCCGGTCGAAGTGCGCTTCGAGTTTGAACCCACCGGCAAACCCGACGTGAAAAACGGGAAAGGCACGCCCGGCAAGGTCGAGTTGTATTTCGACAAGAAACTCGTGGGAGAGGGCAAGCTCCCCGTGACGATTCCACTCCTCTTCGGGCTCGGTGGGGGCCTGGTGGTCGGGCGGGCGACCGGGTTTCCCATCTCGCCTCGCTTCAAATCCGACCTGACGTTTACCGGCACAATCCACGACGTGGTTATCGACGTTTCCGGCGACCTGATCGTCGACAAGGAATCGGAGATGCGTGCGGTGATGGCGCGCCAGTAAGCCCGCCGGAACTCGGAGGCCCGCTCGCCGGGCCGACTGGTATTCCATGCAGCAGTGGTTCGCGTTAGCGGTGCTGGCATTAAAGATCAGCATCCCCTTGCAGGTATTCGCCACCGGTCTCGGAGCCGCGTGGGGTGATGCCGTCTATCTGTTCCGCCGTCCGCGGCTGTTGGCCAATTCCATCCTCGCAAGGAACGTCGCGGTACCGATCGTTGCGATCCTGCTGATCAGGACGTTCCCGTTCCATGTTGCCATTGCCATCACGCTCGGGGTACTGGCGGTCACTCCGGTGCCGCCGCTCCTTCCGAGATCGCAGATCAAAGCGGGAGCTCATGCGGGCTACGTGCTGGGACTGCTGGTATCGCAGTCGTTGCTGGCGATCGTGCTCGTGCCGGTCACGATTGAATTCATGGATTGGGCGCTTGGAGCGCGGGCGCATTTCGCCGTGGTTCGTGTCGCCACACTGATCGCCGAAACCATCCTCATCCCGCTTGCCGCGGGGATGCTTCTGGCGAAGCGTTTTCCCAGGGTTTACCGCTTCGCACCGCAAATTCTGATGGTGGGAACGCTGCTATTGATCGGCGGCGTGATACCGCTGTTACTCCTGGGTTGGAAGTCCTTTGACACGCTGAAGGGAAACGGGTCGATCCTGGCGATCGCGATTTTCATTGTCGCGGGCATGGTGACCGGCCACTTTCTGGGCGGCCGGAGGCCTCGCGATCGCATCGCTCTGGCGGTTGCAACTCCTGCCCGCCATCCCGGCCTGGCGGTAGCAATCGCGCAGGCAAACTATCCGGGGCAGAGCCGGTTGGTGGCGGGCGCAGTTGTTATTTACCTGCTCCTGCGCATGCTTCTTCTGCTCCCGTACCTGCGCTGGCAGCGTCCGCCGGCGAAAGAGGCTTGAAGAGCTAAATGGACCGGCCCGGCCACACGCCCGATCAAAACACCGAACTCGCCCTGTGGCGGAGCTTTCTGGCCGCCGAGCGTACCCTGATGGCGTGGATCCGCACCTCGATTTCCATGATCGGTTTCGGCTTTACGCTGGCAAAGCTCTTTCAATCTCTCGCGCGTGCGAATGTGTTCATTCGGGGACCCGCCGGCAATGTGTGGACCGCGGAGGGCGTGGGGCTGCTCCTCATCACGCTCGGAACGCTCGCCCTGGTTGTTGCGGTCTTCGATCATCGCCGGGAGATCAAGCAATTGCGCGCGGCGGGATTGGCAGGGCGGTTCAGCCTGACCATGGCGGTGGCGTCGGTGCTGGCCATTCTGGGGGTAATTGCATTGCTCTCTCTGATGGTGCCCGTGTGACCCGGCTGCCTGCAGGTGTGTCGTTGAGCGGCTCTCTGCTGGTGGCCGGAGCCATGGTTCTCTCCCGTTATTGCCGCAGGCTCACCCTGCGGATCGAGCGCAGGTGGCATGCGCTTTCGGCAGGCGTAGTTGTCGCGTACGTATTTGTGAGCATCATGCCGGAACTGGAAGAGCATCGGCCGGCGGTCGCCGCGTCGTCGCTGGGCATGCTGCTCGATGCGGAGAAACGGATCTACCTTTGGGCGCTGGCCGGCTTCCTGGTTTTTGCCGGCCTGAGCCGGCTCAGGTGCGTGCCGCCGGGCGGAGTTCGGCGGCCGGGCTGGCTGTATTCCGGTACGGTGCTCGGCTATGCGCTCTATGTGCTGTTGATCGGCTACCTGCTGGTCCGCCGCGAAGATACCTCCATGCTTTCGCTGGGGCTCTATGTATTTGCGGTCGGCCTGCATCTGTTCATGGTGGATGACGAACTGGCGGAGCAGTATTCACAACGTTACGAGTCCCGCGGCAGGTGGCTGTTGATCGGCTGTGTCCTCTTCGGGTGGGTGTTGGGGATTGCCGGCGCGTTCGCGGACTCCTTCACGTCGCGCCTGTTTGCCTTTCTCGCGGGAGGAGTGCTCATCACCGCCGTCCACGCGGAGATCCGGGCTGAAGAGGAGCCGCGATTCTGGTGGTTTGTCGGGGGATCGGCGGCTTATGCCGCGATCCTGTTGCGGATTTGATCGCGGATCAGAATTATTAATGAGCCGCGGGTGCACGGTCAACATCCAGGGCTTTGAGCTGTCTGCGATGTCATCATTGCCAAAAGCCCCCAAAATCTGGCCGAGCAGCGCGCCTTCGTCCGTGCACGTAATGGCCAAACCCACCGGTGCGGTCTGCAACCTAGATTGCCAGTACTGCTTCTTCCTTTCGAAGGACACGCTGTATCCGGGAAGCGACTTTCGTATGGGGGACGACGTGCTCGAGGCCTACATACGACAGGCGCTCGAAGCGCAAAGATCGCCTCACGTCACCATCGCCTGGCAGGGCGGCGAGCCGACTCTGATGGGTCTCGAGTTCTTCCGCAAGGCCAACACCCTGGCCCGCGCGCACCTGCGGCCCGGAACGGCGCTGGAACATACGATTCAGACCAACGGCATCCTGCTCGACGACGAATGGTGCGAATTTCTGGCGGGAAACGGCTTCCTCGTGGGCCTGTCCATTGACGGTCCCCAGGCCATGCACGATGCTTACCGCGTCAATAAGGCCGGAGATCCCACATTCCCGCAGGTGATGCGGGCGGTCCGTTTGATGCAGCGGCACAAGGTGGAGTTCAACATCCTCTGCACGGTCCACGACGTCAATGTTGGACACCCCCTTGAGGTCTACCGTTTCTTTCGCGACGACGCGGGCGGGCGGTTTCTGCAATTCATCCCCATCGTGGAGCGGGCCACCCCCGAAATGATCGAAATTGCCAATGCCGGCTGGGGCGATCGCAATCACCGGCGCCCCCTCTACAGGCAGGAAGGAAGCATGGTGACGCACCGCACGGTCGACCCGGAACTCTGGGGCGCGTTCCTGATCCGCGTGTTCGATGAATGGGTGGCGCACGATGTCGGGAAGGTCTTTGTGCAGATGTTCGAGTCTGCGCTGGCCTCCTGGCTTGGTTTGCCGGCCTCGCTTTGCATTTTCGCCGAAACCTGCGGAAACGCGCTGGCCCTCGAACACAATGGCGACCTCTATTCCTGCGACCATTTTGTCGAACCGCGCTACCGGCTCGGCAATATCAAGCAACAGCATCTGGTGCAACTCATTGCATCGGACCGGCAGCGCGCGTTTGGAAATGCCAAGCGCGATAGCCTTCCCCGCTATTGCAGGGAGTGCGAAGTGCGATTCGCCTGCAACGGCGAGTGTCCGCGCAATCGCTTTCTGCTCGCGCCGGATGGCGAAGAGGGCCTGAACTATCTCTGCGCCGGATATAAGGCCTTCTTCCGCCACATCGATCGCCCGATGAAAACCATGGCAGACCTGCTGCGCCGCGGAAAGGACGCGGCCGACATCATGCAGGTGCCCGGTTCTCCCGGGAACAGGAGCGAGCAACGTTGTCCAGCTTGAGGTTCCGCATATCGAATGACCCTCCGGGCGTCAGAGTGGTTCGCGCGGGGGCCAGAGAGCGAACGAAGGCAGCACCGGCAACGGTATGGCGATGGATGTTCTGGGTCAACGGGGGTTTGCACGCACTTTTCCTGGCCGCCGCGCTGATCGCGATTCTTCGGTCGTGAGGCACCCTGGCGCCGTGGCGGTTCCCAACCGAGTGATCGAGGGCCTGTGCTTCCGGACCCCGGCGCGCCTCCAATGCGCGATCTTGTGGATGCTGGCTTTGTGTGCAGGAGCCGCGGTATCGTCCGCGCAAGTCACGAACAGCGAACTCCGCCCCGAATCCGACATCTACCTGCAACTGGGACCGATGATGCGGCTTCAGCTCGATATGCCCTTCAGCGGAAACCTGACTACGAGCGACTGGGACGCGGACCCTACCTTCTTCGTGGAAACCGCTCTAAAACCCGTTCTGCGGCGCCGCCTGCGGCAGCAACCGGACGTATACCGTGACCGGTATCTCACGTTTCGAGCCGGTTACAGGTACCAGACAGGCCTGTCGAGCGGCCGTTCCGCACACGAGAACCGGGGCATTATGGACCTCATCTCCCGGTACCCGCTTCCCTGGCATTTCATCGTTTCCGACCGCAACCGGGGCGAGTTCCGGTTCGTCCAGAACAGACCGTTCTCTGCAAGATACCGGAACCGCCTGCGCCTCGAGTATGACTTCCAGCAGAGCTGGCTGGAATGTACACCTTATACTGACTTCGAAGTCTTTTATGACACTCGCTCTGACCAATGGACACGCACGCAGTATGAAGCCGGGGTGCTGTTCCCCGTGTCGTCGAAAGTCGTGTTGGAGCCCTACTACCTGCGGCAACACAATAGCCACTCGGCCCCGCAACACATCGACGCGCTTGGCTTCAGGGTCAGCCTGTATTTCTGAACCGCTCAGAAGCTGAAGCGCGCCCCGAATTCGCCGGCGAAAGACTTGGGCACGATTACTCCCGACGAGGTGATAAAGCCCGTGGGCTGCTGGAAGGTCGACGTGCGAATGTTGCCGCCATAACTGGTGCCGAAATTCGCGCGGTTGGTCAGGTCGAAGGCCTGGAAGAACACTTCCAGCCGGGCACGCTCACCGAATCTGAAGAATCGGCCGAAGCGGGCATCGAGCTGGAAGAAATCCGCACCGCGCAGATAGTCGTACGGAACCTGGTGGCAGGTGTTGGCGGCGATGCAGGCGTTCAACTGCGAAGCGGTATATGCCGCGGTGGCGGCGAGGTTGTTAGGATCGCTGTTGAGAACGATGGCATGAGTGGCTCCAACCCCGCTGCCGAAGCCGAACACATCGGTAATGCCCTCGCTGGCATTGTACGGCCGGCCGGTCGCCCATTGCATGATCGGCGCAAAGGTGATGCCCCATTTCAGATTGAGCAGGCCGCTCACGGTGATGCGGTGGCGCTCGTCCGCCGGCGTGGGGCCGAGATCGTGAGGCGCGAACCAGTTCAGCAGGTCCGTGGGACCGTTACCGAAGGCAGCGGAGTTGCCGTTGTAAGCCAGCGCCCGGGAGAGCACGTAAGTGGCGTTGATCGAGAAATTCCGGCTCATCCGCCGGCGGTAGGAAAGATTCATGCCGTCATAGCGGCTGCGGCCGATGGACATATAATCGCGGATGCCGCCGAGTACCGGCTGACCCGCGGCCTGGAACAGCGGCGTGGTGAACCGCACTCCGTTAATGGTCGGGTTGATGACGATGGTTTTGCTTTCGTGAAGACCCAACTCATGTACGTACTCGGCTTCGATGACCGAGTTGCCCGTGACCTGCCAGCTATAGCCGCCGTTCCACTGTTCGCTGTAGGGGTTCGTGTAGTGCGGATCCATCATCTGCCCGGTAGCGCCGGCGGGTAATTGCGACGCGCCGGGAGCCTGCGGCGGCAGCGGGTCCACGCCGAAACGGAAAGCGGAAAGGAGCTGGCCGCTGGGCAGCATACTGGCACTGGCGCTTCCCGGGCCCGAACTGGTGTAGGCGACGGTGGTGAACAGACTGGAATTCGCCTGCTGTTCCATGAACAACGGTATGTTCTGAAAGATCTGCCCGTAGTAGAGGCCATACCCGAAGTGGAGGATGTGCTTCTCACTGCCCGTGAGGTCATAGGACAGGCCCACGCGGGGACTGAAGTCCTTGTTTTCGTCATGCGGAAGGGCGCCGGCGTAGGGACTGCCGATGGCCTTCAACTCGAGATAGGCGCGTGACTGGGCCTGAATAGCGCCGCCGTTCAGCCCGATATCCTTGTCCCAGCGCAGGCCCAGGTTCAGAGTCAGGCGGCGGTTCACTTTCCAATCGTCCTGGAAGTAGAGGCCGAGCATCTTGTTGTGCTCGTAATAGTAGGAATTGCCGGTGGTTGCCTGGGTGATGGACTGCACTGCGCCGGGAGTGGCAAAGCCCTCCGGGTACTTGGTGGTGTTCGACAGAATCGTGATCGGATCGTCGAAAAAGGAGATCACCGGCGTGGCATCGGTGAGGAAAAAGCCGCCGAGAACCGGCTCCCAGAGAAAGTCCACGCCCGCCTTCAGCGAATGCTTGCCGTGGCTGAAGGCAAGATCGTCCTTGAATTGCCACTTCTTCTGAAAGGTGTTCTGCGGGACGTTGCCGTTGGTGCCGGTAGCCAGATCGGGAAAACTGAGATTGGGCACGTAGTTGTTGGTCGAGATCAGGTTGTTCCAATACTGGTAGCCGAAGGTGAGAGAGTTGACCACGGTCGGGGTGAGGATCGAGCTGAGAGTGACGTTGGAGATGATGAGCTGATTGGTCGTGAAGTTGTTCTGCGAGAGATCGCTTGATGAACCGTTCTGGTCGTTTAATCCGCGGTTGTTCTGGTTGGTGTAACTGGCGGAGAGCGTATTCTTATCGTTGATGTGATGATCGATACGGCCGTTATAGCGCCAGTCGTAGTAGGGCGTGGGAATGGTCTGGGTGGGCTGAGGCTTCAAGGGAAGTCCGGCGACACCGGCGAGCGCCAGGTCGTTGTTATATGCGGTTCCATTGACGTTGATGCTGGTCTGTTCGCGCGATCGCTCGATCGCGAAGAAGAGAAAGGTCTTGTCCTTCTTGACTGGGCCGCCGACGGAGCCGCCGAACTGTTGGCGGCTGAAAGGAGCCTTCTGGCCGGTGCCGCCGTGCGCGGTCTGCTCGAAGTAATTCAGAGTGTCGAATGTCTGGTCGCGATCCTGAAAAAAGACGGAGCCGTGCAGTTGATTGGTGCCGCTCTTGGTGATGACGTTGACGGCGGCGCCTTCGCTGCGCCCGTTCGCGGCCGAGAAGCGCTGCGTAGAGATGTTGAACTCCTCAATGGCTTCCAGCGGAAGCTGCATGACCGGCCCGCCGACGGAATTATCCTTGTTGTCGACGCCATTCACGGTCATGTTCACATTGCGGCCGCTCGACCCGTTTGTCGAGAAGACACCGTAGCGGGCCTTGGTCGGGTCGTAGGAATTCACCGGACGGGCTCCCGGCGCGAGAATTGCGAGGGAGACGAAATCGCGCGAATTGAGAGGAAGATTCTCGACTTCAGAAGGTGAGACGGCGCGGCTGACGTCGCTCTTATCGATATCGACGAGCGCGGCTCCGGCCGCTTCGACCTCGACCGTGGTGGCCTGCTGGCTGGGGGAAAGACGGGCATCGAGCGTCGTCGTGCGGGAGACAGCCAATTCCACATTCTGAAAATCTGCAGTGGTAAAACCTGCAACTGCAACGCGGACATCGTAAGTTCCCGCCGGCAGCAGGTTGAACGAGTAGAGACCGGAGCCGTTGCTCACAGCGGAACGCGTTTCCCCCGTGCTGTTGTTGGTGATCTTCACATCGACATTCGGGATGACGGCGCCTGTGGAGTCAGTGACCGTGCCTTGCAAGGTCGCGGTAGCGGTGACTTGTGCCGCCAGGTTGAAAACGCTCAGACACACGAGTGTTAGAGCGATTGCAATAGCAATCATTCGATTGTTCATAACCAATTCCCTCTCGTTACGTGGTCAACGCGGATGGGGCGACCGAGCACCCGGGTCGGTCAAAAACTGGCGCTTACAGAGTGCCGGTATTGGGTCAAGAGTAAGCCTTCCCGTAAAGGTTGTCAAATCTTTGTTGCCCCAGGGCCCCCACGCGAATGAGGATACCGCCCATACCAAAATGGGACTATCATATCGTCATATCCGAGGCCGCGAGCCGGCCCTTGTGGCCGGTGGCCCCTGATATACCGGAAAGACCAAGGAGGAGTTGCACATGCCTCTAAGCAAGAGAGCGATCGCAGAGTTCATCGGCACGTTCTGGCTGGTGTTCGGGGGATGCGGCAGCGCCGTTCTGGCGGCGGCATTCCCAGGCTTTGGCATCGGATTCCTGGGAGTGGCCCTGGCGTTCGGCCTGACCTTGCTGACCATGGCGTTCGCCATCGGGCACATCTCGGGATGCCACATCAATCCGGCGGTCACGGTCGGCCTGGTGATCGGAAAACGCTTTCCCGTCTCGGAGTTGTGGGCCTATGTCGTCGCGCAGGTGGCGGGCGCAATTGCCGCCTCCACCGTTTTGTACGTCATCGCAAGCGGCAAGGCGGGATTCGATCTCGCGGGCGGCTTCGCCTGCAACGGTTTCGCCGAACATTCGCCGGGCGGGTATTCGCTGGTGGCGTGCCTGGTTGCCGAGATCACACTGACGTTCATGTTCCTCATGATCATCCTGGGCGCGACGGATCGGCGCGCTCCACAGGGCTTCGCTCCGATCGCGATCGGCCTGGGTCTGACGTTGATTCACCTGGTCGGAATCCCGGTGACCAACACCTCCGTGAATCCGGCCCGCAGCACCGGCCCGGCGCTCTTCGTGGGCGGTTGGGCACTGCAGCAGCTTTGGCTGTTCTGGCTGGCGCCGATTGTCGGAGCAGCGATTGCGGGAATCGTCTACCCTGCCGTTTTGGGCGAACCGGAGCAACAGGCGAAAGCCGCTGCGACGCGGTGACGCACCCCGATTTGTGGGAGTAGTTCGTCGGGTTCCGTGTCCCGGTGGCTAGCCTGCCGGCAGGAGATACACGAGGGTCGCGCGGGCCTTCCCGCGCGAACAAACGAAACGGATTCCTGGCGAATCGGAAGTGACCTCAGGCCGTCAGGAAGCCGCGAAATGGCGTCATGGGCGGCTGGCTCGCGACCGCGTATCCCAGCAGTTCCCGCATTCTCTGCTCGCCGCTCCGCCCTTCGAGCAGACAACGTTCCGCGCCGTTCCAGCCTTCAACCCGCACGGCGCCGCCGCGCCGTTCGACCTTGTAGACTGCTTCGGCTCCGAATTCCGCGGCCAAACCCGGCAGCGACCACCCCGCCGCTTCCAGCATCCGGAAACCACCTTGCCGGTCCAGCACCACCACGGTGTCGCCTAGTCCGCCGTTGCCCGCCGTCGCGATCTGCAGAATCTCTTCTGCCCGCTGGAAGAATGCGCTCACAAAAGACTTATCGGGCCGATCCCGGAAAATTCGAGGCGAAATCCAACTACGGGCGCTGTCCCTTCACCACCGGCCCTTACTGTTGGATTCCTCTAGAATGGCTCTCCCGGCAGAGGCGGCAGCACGGGAGTCATCTTTCCCCAACCCTCCGTCTGCACCGTCTTCATGTCCTTCGTCAACTGCTCCGGCAGTTTCTCATTCAGCTTCGGCCGGCCCTCCTGGTTCGCCAGCTGCCAGCCCGTAGCCGCCACCGTCTTGGCGATCTCCTGCATCTCCACGTAATCGATCTTGTCCGGCGTGTCCGTCGGCTGATGATAATCCACGTGCAGACCGGTCGTGAAGAACGCGATCGGAATCCCGACCTTCGCGAAATTATAGTGATCGCTGCGATAGAAGATCCGCTGCCCGTTCGGTTGCGGGCCGAGATTGTCGTGCGTCGCGTCGGGCTTGGTCACATCGTAAAAGTGGTTCTCCGTCAGCTTCTGATAATTCTTGTTCACGGTATCGATGGTATTCCCCAGGTCGTCGCTGCTGATGTTCGGCCCGATGATCAGCACTTCGCCGCGGTTCACCAGCACGTGCGTCGTATTGGGGTCCACCGAATTCGGGTTCTTCGTGCGCCCGATCATATCCATATTGAGATCCGCCACCACCTTGGTCAGATCCACGGGCGGAAACTCCGTGAAGTACTGCGACCCCAGTAGCCCCTTCTCCTCGCCGCCGTTCCATAAGAAGATGATGCTGCGCCGCGGGCGCATTCCTTTCGCCGCGCCCTCCGCATATTCGTGCGCGATCGCCAGCAGCCCGGTTGAGCCAGACCCGTCGTCGTCCGCTCCGTTGTTCACGTTGTGTCCGTTCGGCAGCGGCGCGCTCAAGCCAATATGGTCCAGGTGGGCGCTCATGATCACGTATTCGTTTTTGAGCACCGGGTCGCTGCCTTCCAGAATCCCGATGACGTTCTCTCCGTGGCCCGCTTCGCTCTTTACCGCCACTTTGAGCGCCAGTTTCTTGCGTGCGTTCAGCGGGAAGGATTCCAGCTTGGTTTTCGAATCGGTGCCATAAAAGATTTGCGAGCCGTTCAGCTTCTCCCCCTGGAACAACGCGTTAGTCAACTCCAGCCCCGCCGTGATCGAGGGCGCCGCCGGGCACGCCGCCGCCTGGTGGAACTTCACCACCTGGAAATTCGGCCCGTTGAGCGAAGCCCGCCCGCCGCCGCCGCGGCCGAAACCGCCGCCGTTGGGGTTGGCCATCGCGGCCACCTGCTGGAAATCCGCCACCGTCACCACGCCCAGAGCGCCATTCTTGGCCGCGTATTCCTCGGGCGTCAGGAAATCCGTGCAGGCTTCGCCCAGAGGATTAGTCGCTCCGCGCCCGCCGCCCCTGCCTCCGCGCCCCGCGTTCTGCAGCGCCGCAAGCTCCGGCGGCAGCCCGGCGACGACGATGATCTTACCGTTGACGTCCAGTCCTTCATACGGATTGACGTTGGTCTTCTTGATGACGTAGCCGTTGCCTGCGAACACCAGGCCGCCTTCGAAATCGAAAGCTTCCGGCGCGGCGCCGCGGCCGCCGAAGCCACCGCCGCCCGCCGTCCAGTCATTGCCGTATTCGAATTCCGTGGTGCGCGGCTCGGCATTGCCGCCCCGGCCGCGCCCGGCCGCCGCTCCGCCGCCCTGCCTGCCGCCGCCGAAACCGCCGCGGCCGCCCGCCGGAGCCGTCAACGACGCCTTGCTCTCCTCCGGCACGATCTGCCGTGCCACCATTTCAATCGGCATCAAATAAGGTTGTAGCGGGCCATTCGTCCCGCTCGTGCTCCCGCCCGGCTTGAGACCCCATTCCGCCAGGTGGCTCGCGACGTAAAGCGCCGCCGTATCGTAGCCTCGCGAGGGAAAGTTGCGCCCCTCCAGTTGATCGCTCGCCAGAAAATAATCGTAGACCTTCAGCTCTTCTTCGCTAATGGCATCCGCATTTCCGTAGGCCGGAACCGCCGGAACCTTCGCACCCTTATTCTTCGCTCGGTCGGCCGCATGGCCCCCGGAAAGAGCAAAGAATAGAGCAAACGCACACGTGGCCACCGCGGAGCAGCCTGTGACTAAACGACGCATAGAACCCTCGCTTTAGAGTGAATGCCGTCATTGTACCTCACGTCCGGCAAGCCGGGAGCCCAAGCCGGCTGGCGGCGCCGGCGATCTTGCCTGGCGGTCTTGCCGCCGCCTTTCCGGCCGCAGGGCCGCGCCCTCAGCGCTATGCGAAGCCCGTCTCGCACGGCACTCCCAGCGTCAACTCCCGTACCGATTCCAAAAGCGAATCCCGCAGGCCGGTAGCTTCGGTTTCACCAGTCGCAGCACGAGAGCCACCTTGACTCCCGAACTTACGGGCAAAGTGACATCCGCGATCAGGAGCCCGGCCCCCCTGTTGTATTCCCGAAACTTCCGCAGCGCTTCTTCTGCGCTCGATGCCTCCACCACAACATAAGGCTTCAGCATGTTGCGCATCAGGCTCCGCTCTCCGTCGCGGGCCCGCTTGCACCGCTAGTTCAACTCGGGCAGATTCTTACTTGCCGGCATGGACTCACCGCGAGGCTTCGGCCGCCGGCACCTCTTGGGGTTCTTCGATGCCAGCTCTTCCAGGGCCGAGATGGCCTGATCGAGCAATGCACGCTCCGACCGGAGCTGCAGGACGATTTCTTGAATGTTCATAAGACTCCCATTCGGCGCTGAATCCATCATCTGGAAGACACTCCGGCGTCGCGATCCGCACGGGAGCCAGGTTAGTCGCTCTGCAATCTTTTTGCCGGGAAGTTATCTGGCGGTAGGCCCGCAGAAAGTCCTCTTGCGGCGATCCGTTGCGGAAACATCTCGCCAGCCAATACCCATAGGCCAGTTTGGCTATCTCTCGCGAAACGGGGTTTCCAGTCGAGATTGAAACTACTTTGGACATAGACCCCCTTCTCCCCTCTGACGGAATATCTCCGCTTTTCTCTCTGCGGACCGGTACTTATAGGAGTGATCGCCGCTTTGCAGCGATCTATGCGAGTGAGAATAGGCTGTGTGGGACAACGGCTCTCATGCCGTCCCGCGTGCACCCTCCAGTGAATCGGCGCCAGACAAGCCCGACCAACGTCGCCTCTATGTCAAGCAGGCGAGGTTAGAAAAACCACAGTTTGATTAGGAGTTTAAGGGAAGCTCGAACTTACGTCAAGATATCATTTTTAACTATCAGGGTATTTCTGGTTTCTTAGCAGTTCCCTCCGCGGGTCTCTTAGCGGGTCTCTCGGGAACGCAGTTACTCCAGCCCTGTGCAGAGCGGGTCAGTCACGGATTTCGGCAGTGACTGCATATAAGAGTGTGACAATTCCTGCAGCCAGAATCGCTCCTACCCAAATCAATTCCACCGGCATATCAAGTCCTCCTCTTCTTTCCGTCGAACCAGGCAGTCTCACGCAGCCTCCCGCAGCCTCGCAGGCGGCGCGGAAGCCCGGACCTCGGCACTTCGCCACGGCGCGCCCGGGATTCCGGTATTGAACCCCATGCGGAGCGGAACTTCGCGCAGCGTGTCCGGAGAGATGCCCGCGACAGGCTTACGCTCCTCCCAGCCGTTGAATTCCGGCGGAAACGCTACCCATCCGGTCTCCGGTCCAAAAGCAAACCATCGTGTGGGATCGCTGATGCTGCGGTAGAGTTGCATACCGGCTCCAAGTGCTTGTGAGCCAAAGTACCGCAGCGCACCGGCGGTTTCAATTGCATTTTTGCGGTGAGCGCCACCCGTTTTTGCGGGTGTCGCTCTCTACTCAAATTGCCGGGAATCGCCGCGGTCCTCCGCCCCGACCTCGAAACGCGCACCGCAAACCGCCCCAAAAAAGGCGCCGTCAGAATGCCCATTCCGGACCAGTACCCTCCCGTAAACCCGCGGCAGGCCGCGGTTGACCGGGCTTTCCGCGGAATGTTACTCTGTTGTGCTTAACAGGGCCAACTCCTCCTTGAAATTTCATGGACGTCATATTTCACCAGTTGGGCGAACTACTGCTGCGGGCGCTCCCGACCGTGGTGCTGGTGACCATTGTCCACTTCTATTTGAAGGGCGTCTTTTTCAAGCCCCTTGGGAAAGCCCTCCAGCAGCGTTACGAAGCCACCGAAGGCGCGCGGAAACTGGCTGAACAGAGCCTCAAGAACGCCGCCGCCAAGACCGCGGAATACGAAGCCGCCATTCGCGCCGCGCGCGCCGAAGTCTACCAGGCGCAGGAACAGGCCCATCGCCAGGCCCAGGAATTGCAAGCCCAGGCTCTGGGCGAGGCGCGCCGCCGCATCGAAGCCGCTCTCAACGAAGCCAAAGCGGGGATCACCCGGGATATTGAAGCCGCCAAGATCGAACTTGCGGCCGATAGCGGCCTGCTGGCCAACGAGATCGCCGATTCCATTCTCGGGCGGAGTGCGGCATGAGGCGCGCCCTACCTTTCTTATTGCTCGCCGCTCTGGCCGTTTCGCTTCCCGCGGTTCGCGCCCAGCAGCGTCCCGACGCCGCCGAACGCGCCGCCGAACCACCCAGCCAGGGCGAGCATGGCGAGCTCGAGCTGTGGAAATGGGCCAACTTCTTGATTCTCGCCGGCGCACTGGGCTATCTGATCGGTAAAAACTCCGGCCCCTTCTTCGCCGCCCGCAGCCGCAAAATCAAACAGGACTTGGTGGACTCCGAAGACGCCCGCCGCGACGCCGAAAAGCGCGCCGCCGAAGTCGACCGGCGCCTGGCCAACCTGGAAGCCGATATCGCCGCCCTCAAAACCGAATCGCAGGCCCAGGTCGAAGAGGAAATGCGCCGCAGCGCTGTTCACACCGAAGCCGAGATTGCCAAAATGCAGGCCCACGCCGAAACCGAGATCGTTTCCGCCGGCAAGGCCGCCCGTATGGAATTGAAAAAGTATTCAGCGGAACTCGCGATTTCCCTCGCCGAAGAGCGAATTCGCGATCGCATGAATCCGCAGGCGCAAGAAGCGCTGGTGCAGAGTTTCGTCCGCCATCTGGACGAGAACACCCGGGCCCAGTCCACGTAGTACACTAGCCCGATGCCACTTTCTGCCGTAGCTACGCGATACGCCAATGCCCTCGCGGACGTCGTCACCGCGCCCGGCGCGGCCGTGCAGCCGCAGGATGCCCTTCAGCAGTTGCGCGCGTTCGTCGCCACGCTGGCGTCCTCGCCCGAGCTGCACAACGCGCTGGTCACTCCTGCCGTCCCCGGCAGCCGCAAGAAAGCGGTCGTCTCCCGCCTCGCCGAACGCCTTTCCATGTCGCGCGTAGCGCGCAATTTTCTCTATGTTCTGATCGATCACCGCCGCATCGGCTCGGTGGCGGAGATCGTCGACAGCTTCGAACAGGCTCTCGACCGCAGGCTCGGTATCGAGCGCGCCGAGGTCCTCTCCGCGAGCCAGTTGAACGATGCGCAGCGCGAGGCCGTACGCGCCAAACTCGCGGCCTTGACCGGCAAGGAAGTCCGCATGCGCTTCGTCATCGACGGCTCGCTCATCGGCGGCATCGTCGCCCGCATCGGTTCCACGGTCTACGATGGATCGGTGCGCGGCCAACTGCAAAGCCTCGAACGCCGCCTCGGCTCGGAAGGTTAATCGCAACGGAAAGGTTATATGGCTCAGATTCGAGCGGACGAAATCACCAGCATTCTCCGCGAGGAGATTGAAAATTACGAGCGCGCCATCGACGTCTCCGAGGTCGGTTCGGTGATCTCCGTGGGCGACGGCATCGCGCGCATACACGGCCTGGAAAAAGTGATGGCCGGCGAGCTGATCGAATTTCCACACAATGTGGCCGGCCTCGCCATGAACCTCGAGGAGGACCAGGTAGGCGCCGTGCTGCTCGGCGACTTCGCCGAAATCAAGGAAGGCGACGAAGTCAAGCGCACCGGACGCATCATGAGCGTCCCCGTCGGCGAAGCCCTGATCGGCCGGGTGGTCAACGCCCTCGGCCAGCCCATCGATGGCAAAGGTCCCATCCATACCACGGAATTCTTCCCCGTCGAACGCCTCGCCCCCGGCGTCATTGCGCGCCAGCCCGTGAAAGAGCCGATGCAGACCGGCATCAAGGCCATCGACGCCATGATCCCCATCGGCCGCGGCCAGCGCGAATTGATCATCGGCGACCGCCAGACCGGGAAAACCGCCATCGCCATCGACGCCATCATCAATCAAAAGGGCGGCGACATGATCTGTATCTATGTCGCCATCGGCCAGAAGCGCTCCACCGTCGCGCAGGTCGTCAAAACTCTCGATCAATACGGCGCCATGGACTACACCATCGTGGTGTCCGCCTCCGCCTCCGATCCCGCGCCCATGCAATACCTGGCGCCGTTCGCCGGGTGCGCCATGGGCGAGTACTTTCGCGACTCCAAGCGGCACGCCCTCTGCGTCTACGACGATCTTTCCAAGCACGCCGCCGCCTATCGCGAGATTTCCCTCCTGCTGCGCCGCCCGCCCGGCCGCGAAGCGTATCCCGGCGACGTGTTTTATCTCCACAGCCGCCTGTTGGAGCGCGCCGCCAAGCTGAGCAACGCCAACGGCGGGGGCTCGCTCACCGCTCTGCCGTTCATCGAAACCCAGGCCGGCGACGTTTCCGCGTACATTCCCACCAACGTCATCTCCATCACCGATGGCCAGATCTTCCTCGAAGCCGATCTTTTCAATTCCAACGTCCGCCCCGCCATCAACGTCGGCATCAGCGTCAGCCGCGTCGGCGGCAACGCTCAGACGAAGGCCATGAAGTCGATCGCCGGCGGCTTGCGGCTCGATCTCGCCCAGTACCGCGCGCTTGCCGCCTTCGCTCAGTTCGGCAGCGATCTCGACAAGGCTTCGCTTGATCAGCTCAATCGCGGCAAACACCTGGTCGAAATCCTCAAGCAGGGCCAATACCAGCCGGTGCCGCTCGAAAAGCAGATCCTCATCATCTTTGCCGGCACCAAGGGCTATCTCGACGATCTCCCGGTGGAGGAGTGCCGCCGTTTCGAAGAGGAGCTGTACCGCTTCATCGACAACGCCCACCCCAAGATCTGGGAAGAGATCCGCACCAAGAAAGTGCTGGACGACGATCTCCGGTCGCAGATTTCCGCGGCCATCGAGGAATTCAAAGCCCGCTTCGTGGCGGAGCTTCCGGCAGCGCAAGCACATGCCTAGTTTGATTGATATCCGGCGGCGCATCCGCTCGGTCAAGAACACGCAGCAGATCACCAAGGCCATGAAGATGGTCTCGGCCGCCAAGCTGCGCCGTGCGCAGGACCGCGTGATTGCCTCGCGGCCCTACGGCGCGCTGCTGCGCAAAGTGCTGGCCAATGTCGCCGCCGCCTCGGCATCCGACGAACAGGCGGGCCGAAATCCACTCCTCGCGCGCCGTTCCGAACAGCGCATCCTGCTGGTTTTGATCACCGCCGATAAGGGCCTCGCCGGCGCCTTCAGCTCCAATCTCGTCAAAGGCGCCCTGCAGTTCACGGCCGAACACCGCGACGCCACCGTCTCGCTCGAATTGATCGGCCGCAAGGGTCGCGATTTCTTCCGCAAACGCGGCGGCCGGATTTCCGGCGATCACATCGGCCTCGCAGCTAAAGTGCAATATTCCGAGACGCGCGCCATTGCCCAGAAGGCCATGGACCTCTACTGCGCCGAAGAAATCGACGCCGTCTATCTTCTCTATAACGAGTTCAAGAGCGTGGTCTCGCAGAAGCTCACGCTCACGCGCGTGCTGCCTGTCGAGATGCCGGAGAACAGCGAACCGGTCGATTACATCTTCGAGCAGCCGCCCATCGAGATGCTGGGCGCTCTCCTGCCGCGCTATGTCGAAACCGAGTTTTACCGCGCGTTGCTGGAATCGGCCGCGGCCGAGCACGCGGCCCGCATGACCGCCATGGAAGCCGCCACCAGCAACGCCGGCGAAATGATCGATAAGCTCACGCTGTACATGAACCGCGTGCGCCAGGCCAGCATTACCAAGGAAATCATCGAAGTGGTCAGCGGCGCCGCCGCCGCGGAGTAAGAAATCTATGTCAGATACGAATGGACTGGTAGTCGGAAAAGTGGTCCAGGTGGCCGGCCCGGCCGTGGACTGCGAATTCCCCGAAGGACACATTCCCCTGGTTTACACCGCGATCCGCGTCACCAGCGAGGGCTATGACGTTCCGCAGCCGATCGATATCATTTGCGAAGCGCAGCAGCATATCGGCGAAGGCCGTGTCCGTACCATCGCCCTGCAGCCCACCGAAGGCCTCGTGCGCGGCATGAAGGCCGTGAGCCTCGGGCACCCCGTGGAAGTGCCGGTAGGCCCCGAAACTCTGGGCCGCGTTCTCAACGTCATCGGCCAGCCGGTGGATGACATGGGCCCCGTGAACGCCAAAACGTTCTTCCCGATTCACCGCCCCTCGCCGTCTTTCGAAGACCAATCGACACGGCTCGAGATGTTCGAAACCGGCATCAAGGTCATCGATCTCCTCGAACCCTACCTGCGCGGCGGCAAGATCGGCCTCTTCGGCGGCGCCGGCGTCGGCAAGACCGTCATCATCATGGAGCTCATCAATAACATCGCCATGAAGCACGGCGGTGTTTCCGTGTTCGCCGGCGTGGGCGAGCGCACCCGCGAAGGCAACGATCTCTGGCTCGAAATGCAGGAGTCCGGCGTTATCGATCCGCACGACTGGCACAAATCCAAATGCGCCCTCATCTACGGACAGATGACCGAACCGCCCGGAGCCCGCCTGCGTGTGGGTCTCACCGGCCTCACCGTCGCCGAATACTTCCGCGACCAGGAAGGCCAGGACGTGCTCCTCTTCATCGACAATATTTTCCGCTTCACGCAGGCCGGCAGCGAAGTCTCCGCGCTCCTCGGCCGCATGCCTTCCGCCGTGGGCTATCAACCCAACCTCGCCACCGAAATGGGCGAACTCCAGGAGCGCATCACCTCCACAACCAAAGGCTCCATCACTTCCGTGCAGGCCATCTACGTGCCCGCCGACGATTACACCGATCCCGCTCCCGCCACCGCATTCGCGCACCTCGACGCCACCACCAACCTCTCGCGCGATATCGCGTCGCTCGGCATTTATCCCGCCGTCGATCCGCTGGCCTCCACGTCGCGCATTCTCGATCCGCTCATCATTGGCCACGATCACTACGATACGGCCCAGATGGTCAAAGGCATTCTGCAGCGCTACAAAGATCTGCAGGACATCATCGCCATCCTCGGCATCGACGAACTCAGTGACGAGGACAAGCTCACGGTGGCGCGCGCCCGCAAAATCCAGCGCTTCCTCTCGCAGCCCTTCCACGTCGCCGAGCAGTTTACCGGCTTCGCCGGCAAGTACGTCAAGCTTGCCGATACCATCCGCGGCTTCCGCGAAATCGCCGAAGGCAAGCACGATGAAATCCCCGAGCAGGCATTCTATATGCAGGGGACCATCGAGGAAGTGCTCGAGCGCGCCGAAGTTCTCAAGCGAGGCTGACCATGCCCGATTCCATCGAGCTCGAAATCGCAACTCCCGAACGCGAACTCGTCCGCGAGACCGTGGGCGAGGTGCAGATTCCCGCGCGCAACGGCTACATGGGCGTGCTCCCCGGCCACGCGCCCCTGCTCGGCCTCTTGGGAACCGGCTTTCTGAGCTACACAGCCGGCGGCAAAACCCGCTACCTCAGCGTCCACGGCGGTTTCGTCGAAGTGCTCCCGGATAAGGTCCGCATCCTCGCCGACGTCGCCGAGCGCGCCGAAGAGATCGATATCGCACGCGCCCGCCGCGACCTGCAGCGCGCCCAGGAGCAGGTCATGAATCCGTCGCTCGGCGTCGATCCCGCCGTGGCGCTGGACGCCATGGAGGTTGCGCAGTCCCGCATTACCGCCGCCGAAAGGAAGTAGCTCCCGACGCCGCCGCACCGATGCGCCTTCCGCTCGCGCGGACCCCGATCCCGCCCGGCGCCTCACCAAAAAAAACGCTTCGGCCATACGACCGAAGCGCGTAAGAGGGAAGAGAATAGTCGCCGGAATTCTTCTACGGCACGACCGCGGTCCAGATCTTCACCGTATTCGTGTTGTCGTCCACCGCAGCCAGTTCAAAGGTGCCCCATCCTATGTTCTTGATCGCTACCCCGAATGCTCCGCCGTTTTGCGGATCCATGGGCATCTGCCCCACGAAGGCGCCCGCCGCCGTAAACTCCGCCAGCTCGCTCGGCTGGTTGGGGTCGAAATTCGTCCCGTCGCTGTTGGCGATCACCAGGTGGCTGTTGGGAAGAACCGCGATATCGCCCAGCACGTTGCCCGTAAGGGTTTCGAACATGGTCTGATAGACCACGAACCCGCCCGGGTCGGCGGAACTGGAGAACGTCGCCGAGAGGCCGTTCACGGTGTCCGTAAACGTCGTCGCGGTGCCGGGAGTGTCGCCGTCGAATGGGAAGAGAACCGTGCCGGCGTTCGCCGTCGCGGCTGCCGTGCCGGCAGCAATTATCAGTTGCAGGATGCCGGTGAATCTCATTGTCCTAAGCCCTCGTCATCCTGGTAAGCGAAAAATCGCGGCGCATTCCCTCACCGCGTTTGTCGCTTCTGAAGCACTCCAGATTCGCCGGCCGGCGTTCGTGGCGGCCTCAGAGCAAACCGGCAGTGTGCCTGCACACACCTCTCCCCGTAATGTGACGCTACGATGGTAGAAGGGTTGCTACTTCGCCTCCGACAACGATGCCACGCAGCATATTGCCTGGTAAACCGTACCCCCAGGGCGCCACTTGGGATGGAACTGGCGTAAATTTTTCCGTCTACTCGGAAAAGGCCGGCGGGGTCGAGTTGTGCCTTTTCGATGAAGTCGATTCCGCCGAGAGTGAAACGCTCGCCATCCGAGAATCCACCGGCTACGTCTGGCACTGCTACCTTCCCGGCGTGAAACCGGGCCAGCTCTATGGGTATCGCGTCCACGGTCAGTACGACCCGGAGCACGGCGAGCGCTTCAATCCCGCCAAGCTTCTCATCGATCCCTACGCCCGCGCGCTGGCCGGACCGCTCAACTGGGATGCGCCTGTCTTCGCCTACAAGATCGGAGACCCGGCCGAAGATCTTTCCTGCGACGCCGGCGACGACGCCTGGGGCGTGCCCAAAAGCGTCGTCACCACATCTCACTTCGATTGGGAGAACGATCGCCCGCCCCTCACTCCTCTCCACGATTCCGTTCTCTACGAACTGCACGTCAAAGGCTTCACCGCGCGCCATCCCGAGATTCCCGAAGAGCTCCGCGGCACCTATGCCGGCCTCGGCCATCCGGTCGCTGTCGATTATCTGAAGAAACTGGGCATCACCGCCGTCGAGCTCATGCCCGTCCACGAATTCGTCGACGACAAACACCTCCTCGACAAGGGCCTGCACAATTACTGGGGCTATAACTCCATCAACTTCTTCGCTCCCGAGGCGCGCTACTCCGCCTCCGGCGACCGCGGCGACCAGATCGGCGAATTCAAGGCCATGGTCAAGGCGCTGCACCGCGCCGGCATCGAGGTCGTTCTCGATGTCGTCTACAATCACACCGCCGAAGGCAATCAATTGGGCCCCACTCTCAGCTTCCGCGGCATCGATAATTCCACGTACTATCGCCTGGTCCCCGACAAGCCGCGCTACTACATGGATTACACCGGCACCGGCAACACCCTCAACGTGCGCCACCCGCAGGTCTTGAAGCTCATCATGGACAGCCTCCGCTACTGGGTGCAGGAAATGCACGTCGATGGCTTCCGCTTCGATCTCGCCGCTACGCTCGCCCGCGAGCTGCACGCCGTCGATCGCCTCAGTGCGTTCTTCGACATCATCAACCAGGACCCCGTGATCTCTCAGGTGAAACTCATCGCCGAGCCCTGGGACGTGGGCGAAGGCGGCTACCAGGTGGGCAAGTTTCCCCCCTTGTGGGCCGAATGGAACGGCCGTTATCGCGACGTGGTGCGCCGCTACTGGAAGGGCGATGACGGCCAGCTCGCGGAGCTCGGCTACCGCCTCACCGGCTCGAGCGATCTCTATCAGCGCGACGGCCGCCACCCCACCGCCAGCATCAATTTCGTCACCGCGCACGACGGCTTCACCTTGAACGACCTGGTCAGCTACAACGGCAAGCACAACGAAGCCAACGGCGAGGATAACCACGATGGCGCCAACGACAACAACTCCTTCAACTACGGCGCCGAAGGGGCCACCGACAACCAGCAGATCCTCGCCACGCGCGAGCGCCAGAAACGCAACCTGCTGGCTACCCTGCTGCTCTCGCAAGGCGTCCCCATGATCTGCGGCGGCGACGAAATCGGCCGCACCCAACAGGGCAACAACAACGCCTACGCCCAGGACAACGAAATCAGTTGGTACGATTGGAGCCTCGATGAGCACGCCCAGGCTTTGCTGGAATTCACGCGCTGCCTCGTCGAGGCCCGCCGACGCCATCCCAACCTGCATCGCCGCAAATTTTTCCAGGATCGCAGCATCGATCCCGGCCACGGCCAGCGCCAGGTGGATGGCCGCAGCGAAAAAGACATCACCTGGCTCCGTCCCGACGGCCTGGAAATGACCCCCGAGGAGTGGAACTCCGGCTGGGTGCGCTGCATCGGCCTCCAGCTCAACGGGCAGACACTCGACGATGTCAACGGCGTCGGCGAGCCCATCCGCGATGAGACGTTTCTCATCGCCCTCAATCCGCACACCGGGCCTATCCAGTTCTTTATGCCGCCGCAGCAGGGCACCGCCTGGCAGCTCGTGGTGGACTCCGCCCACGAACCCAATGGCAGCGAGCCCCTGGTCATCCGCGCAGGCGAGCCCTACGAGCTGATCCCGCGCAGCACCGCCCTGTTGCGCCAGCTCAGCGATTGAGCATGCCTCTGTCGCGCCGTTTTCCGGTTGGCGTCGAGCCGCAAGGCGGCTCGACGAGTTTCCGCGTGTGGGCCCCCAAACGCCGCCGCGTCGAAGTTCTGTTCCCCTCGGGCGCCGCTCTCGAACTCGCGCGGGACTCAGCCGGCTACTTCAGCGGCAGCGCGCCCGCCCGGGCCGGCGATCGCTACAAATTCCGTCTCGACGGCGGCGATGCCTTCCCCGACCCCGCCTCCCGCTTTCAGCCCGAGGGGCCGCACGGCTGGAGCGAAATCATCGACCCCGCCGCATTCTCGTGGAGCGATTCCGCCTGGCGCGGTGTCTCCCTCCACGGCCAGGTAATGTACGAGATGCATTGCGGCACATTCACCCGGGAGGGCACCTGGGCAGCCGCCGCGGCTCAACTCGCCGAACTCGCCTCCGCCGGCATTACCTGCGTCGAGCTCATGCCCGTCGCCGATTTTCCCGGCCGCTTCGGCTGGGGCTACGATGGCGTCGGCTGGTTTGCGCCCGTCGCCATTTACGGCCGCCCCGACGATCTGCGCTCTTTCGTCAACCACGCCCACGCCCTCGGCCTCGCCGTCATCCTCGACGTGGTCTATAACCACGTCGGCCCCGACGGCAATTACCTCAAACAGTACTCCGACGATTACTTCACCGCCCGCTACCCCAACGAGTGGGGCGAGGCCATCAACTACGATGGCGAAAACTCGGCTCCCGTGCGCGAATTCGTCGCCGCCAACGCCGCGTATTGGGCCGCCGAGTATCACATGGACGGCCTGCGGCTCGACGCCACCCAGCAGATCTTCGATTGCTCCGCTGAAAACATCATGCAGGTGCTCGCCGCCGGCATGCGCGCCGCGGCCCAACCGCGTTCGGTGATCGTCATCGCCGAAAACGAATCGCAGCATGCGCGCCTGGCGCGCCCCGCCGGCCAGGGCGGCTATGCTCTCGACGGCCTCTGGAACGACGATTTCCATCACACCGCGCGCGTTGCTTTGACCGGCTGCCGCGAAGCATACTACTCGGATTACCGGGGCACCCCGCAGGAATTGATCTCGGCCGCCAGGCACGGCTACCTGTTTCAGGGCCAGCGCTCGCGCTGGCAGTCCAAGAGCCGCGGCAAGCCCGCGTGGGGCCTCAAACCGGAGCAGTTCGTCGCCTACCTGGAGAATCACGACCAGGTGGCCAACAGCGGCCTCGGCCGGCGTCTGCACCAGCTCGCCGCGCCGGGCCGCCTGCGAGCCATCACCGCTTACCTGCTGCTCGCGCCCTCCACTCCCTTGCTGTTTCAGGGCCAGGAATTCGCCGCCTCCGCACCTTTTCTCTTCTTCGCCGATCATGAAGAACGCCTGCGATCGCTGGTCAAAGAGGGCCGCCTTCAGTTCCTCGCGCAGTTTCCCAGCCTCGCGCAGCCCGAGATGCGCGCCTGTTTCGAGGACCCCGGCGATGTCTCCACCTTCGAGCGCTGCAAGCTCGATTTCCGCGAGCGCGACAAGCACCAGCCGCTCTACCGGCTGCACAAAGACCTGCTGCGCCTGCGCCGCCAGGACCCGGTATTCGCCGCGCAGCGCCCCGGCGGACTGGATGGGGCCGTGCTCGCGGGCGAGGCCTTCGTGCTCCGCTTTTTCGGCGGCGCGAGCGGCGATCGCCTGCTCCTGGTCAATCTAGGCAGCGACCTTCACTGCGATCCCGCTCCCGAGCCGCTGCTCGCACCGCCCGAAGAAGACGTTTGGGAGCTCGCATGGTCGAGCGAAGACCCTGCCTATGGCGGGTGCGGAACCGCGCCACCCGAGTCCGCCGATGGTTGGCGCCTGCCGGGCCATTCCGCCCTCGTCTTGCGGCCGGCTAACCGGAAAGAGCCATGGCAGATCTGATTCGAGTCTTACCCCGGCGCGAGCTCCTCGCTCCGCAAAGCGATCCGCATCTCAACGAGGAGTGGCTGGTCGCCAACGGTCTGGGCGGCTATGCCTCCGGCACCGTTCACGGCGCCATCACGCGCCGCTATCACGGCCTGCTCATCGCCGCCCTGCCCAATCCGCTGGGCCGCATGATGATGCTCAACGGCCTTTCCGAACGGCTGCGCCTGCCCGACCGCAGCGTGGTCTACACCGGCGCTGAAGAGCTCTCCGTCGCGCCCCCGACAACTTCGCTGCGCGTTTCCGAATTCCGTCTCGAGGGCGGCCTCCCGGTGTGGCGCTACGAAACCGGCGGGTTCACGCTCGAAAAGCGCCTCCTCATGCCCTACCGGCAGAACACCGTCCACGTCTCCTACCGGGTGCTCTCCGGCAGCGGCAGGCTGCGGCTGGGCCTGCGCCCCGCCATTCATTTCCGGTCGCACGATGCCCCCGTCAGCGCGCAAAACACCCAGCATTACACCCTCACTGTCTGCGATGACGAATTCGAAATTTCATCCAGCGACCCCGGCATGCCCGTGCTGCGGCTCTTCATCCGCGGTCCCGAGGCGGCATTCACCTTCGACCGCAAAGAGACCGGCTCCATTCCCTACCCCACCGAGCGCAGCCGCGGCTACGACTGGGAGGGCTCCCTCTGGAGTCCGGGCTATTTTCGCAGCGACCTCAGCGAAGGCGATCGCACCGTTTTGATCGCCTCCACCGAAACCTGGGAGACTGTCAAGGCGCTCACCCCCGAGGCGGCGCTCGATGCCGAAACCAACCGCCGCAAGCTGCTGCTCGGCCGCGCCGTCCCCCAAGCCCGCAGCGGCCCGGCAGCCGATCTCGCCTTTGCCGCCGACCAGTTCATCATTACTCCGGTGGGCCGCGTGGAAGACGCCGCCCGCGCCCGCGCCGCCGGCGACGAAATCCGCTCCGTCATCGCCGGCTATCACTGGTTCACAGACTGGGGCCGCGATACCATGATCTCGCTCGAAGGCCTCACTCTCGTCACCGGCCGCTTTGACGAAGCCGCCTGGATCCTGCGCACGTTCGGACATTACATCAAGGACGGCCTGATCCCCAACCTGTTCCCCGAAGGCCAGAAGGACGGCCTCTACCACACCGCCGATGCCAGCCTCTGGTTCTTTCATGCCGTCGAGCGATACATCGCCATCACCGGAGACTGCACCACCCTGCGCATCCTCCTGCCGAAGCTCACCGGGATTCTCGATTGCCACATCGCGGGCACCCGCTTCGGCATCCACGTCGACGCCTCCGACGGCCTCCTGCACCAGGGCGCTCAGGGTTATCAGCTCACCTGGATGGATGCCAAGGTGGACGATTGGGTGGTCACACCGCGCCGCGGGAAAGCCGTCGAAATCAATGCGCTCTGGTACAACGCGCTGCGCCTCGCCGAAAGCTGGCTGCGCGACGAAGGCGACCCCACCCGCGCCGCTGATTACGCCGCCGCCGCTGCGCGCGCCCGCGAGTCATTCAACCGGCGCTTCTGGTATGCCGCGGGCGGTTATCTGTACGACGTCGTCGATACCGAAACGGGCGGCGACGATCCTTCCTGCCGCCCCAACCAGGTCATGGCGATTTCTTTGGATCATCCGGTGCTCGACGAGGATCGCTGGGAGCCCGTCATGCGGGTCGTCTCCGAGCGACTGCTCACCCCGGTGGGCCTGCGCTCGCTCGCGCCCGGCAGTCCCGATTACAAGCCGAAGTATTACGGCGACCTGCGTTCGCGCGATGCGGCCTACCATCAGGGCACCGTCTGGGCGTGGCTCATCGGACCCTACATCGATGCGTGGCAGAAGCTGCACCCGGAGAAGCCCGCCGAAGCCCGCCGGTTTCTGACGGGCCTGCTTCCCCACCTGAACGAACAATGCATCGGCTCAATCAGCGAAATCTTCGATGCCGAGCCGCCCTACACCCCCCGCGGCTGCATCGCCCAGGCATGGAGCGTAGCCGAAGTGCTGCGCTGCTGGATCAAGACAGCGTAATGGCCTTCGGTGCAAGGTCTTCTTACCACAGAGATTTGTCTTTCTCCGCGTCTCTGCGTCTCTGCGGTGAATCGGGACGCCTTCCCTTTACAGAGTATTCAGGTACGCAATCAAATCCGTCATTTGCGCCGCCGTGAATCGCGGCCACTGGATTTTCCGCTGCGTCATCATATCGAGCATGTGCGGGCCGTGCTGCCACAGCACCGCGACCATCGAGATATCCGAATACCCGTCCGGACCTTTGCCCAGTTTGGGCGCTCCGCTCGAGGGATCGTTGTGGCACGCGCCGCAGCTCTTTTCCGCGAAGACCTTTTTTCCGCGTTCGGGATTGCCCGTGCCGCGGAAATACTGCCGCGCCCAGATGTAGCCGATGATCTGCCGCATCTCTTCCTGCGAAAGCTGCGGCGCCGGCTGCTTCATGAGGGGCGCGTGGTTCCACATATCGACCGCAATATCGGTCAGGGTCTGGTTTCGCAGCCGCTCGCTCCATTGCCGGTTATGACAGCCGCTGCAGCCCTTTGTCGTGAAGAGCTTTTCTCCCGTCTCGGAGGGCGGAAACAGGAAATTGGTCGCGATCTCCTTGGTCTCCGGCAGGTTCTGCAGATACACGAGGATATCGCTCATCTCCTGGCTGGTCAGGCTCACCCATGCCAGCTTCTTCTGCGCCAGGGCGGCGCGCATGCCGCTGCCGTGATTCCACATCTGCTGCGCCAGCACCACCGGGTCGGCAAGCGACTCCCACTTGTCCACCGGCGGCGCTCCGGGAAAGCTCGAACTCGTGATGCCGTGGCATTCCGTGCAGTGTTTGGCCGTGAATGCGGCTTTGCCGCGGCCGGCATCGCCGCGCTTTTCGAAGTAGCGCGCGGAAACGAAGTACGCGAAAAGATCTGCCGCCGCCGCGTCATCCAGCGACGGCCGGTTGATGTTCTCCTTGCGCATCGCGTCCCACATGGCCGGCGCGTGGTTCCACATCAGGCTGGCCATCACCGCCGGAGTGTAATCGCGATCGATGCGCTTGGCCAGGTCCGGCGCGCTTCCGCCGCCGAGGCCATTCACGCTGTGGCACTGTACGCATTGCTGGCTCTGGAAAAGCTCCTCGCCCCGCCTGGCGTCGCCCGCAACGGTGCCCGCCCATGCCCAGCACGCTGCCAGCGTGCCCGCCGCTATCACCCGTAACGTTGACATTGTGGTCTCCTACTTCGAGAGGCGAACACCCGTGGTGAACACGTGCGTCCGAAACCCTTCATACCAATACAGCGACTCTCCGTACCCGAAATATTGCCACTCGGAGTTCCAGTATAGGTGCTTTTGAATCGGTATGGAGAGCTGCGCCAGCGGTTCGTAATACCGCGTCGGCCGGCTGCCCGCGGAAAGGAACATCGAGCCGCCGAACGTCAGCTTCGCATTCGGAATTCCCGGCAGCACCACGTTCACTGCCGATGTGGCGATGTGTTCGTTGTCGCGGTAGTACGAAACGCCCGGCGCCAGGAAGAGGCCCAGGTAGGATATGTCGCTGCGCAGCGTCGCGCGGTCGTACTCTCCGGTCAGGCTGATGCGCTTGGAGCTTTTGGGCGTCCAGTAAACCGCGATCGAGTTGTCCCGGCTTTGAAAATCGTAGCGGATGCTCGGATCGGGATTCTGGTTGTTCAACACCTGGAAGTTGGCGGTGAACCCCAGCGCGGAGTTGAGCTGATAGCGGGCCTGGACGCGGCCCTTGTTGTAATCGTTGAGGCTGGTGCGGAAGTAGACCCGATCGCTGGAAGCGCCTTCGTAGTCCAGGTGGACGGTGAGCTTTTCCGAAGGTCGATACGTCAGGCCGGCCAGCGCCACGTTGCGGTGCAGCGCGCCGGAGGCCAGCGGCCCGGTCTGGCTGAGTTGCCCGGCGAGTACGGTGGCATCGCCCCACACGAAGCGGTATCCCCCCCGCAGTGTGATCTTTGAACCCAGGTCGTAAAAAACGTCGGTCTGCTGCTGGTTGTAGTTGACCACCTGCGAGTAATTGAGCGCGGTGACCGAGGGGAGCGAGGTGCCCTGCGCCAGCAGCACGCTGGTGACGAACGGGGATGCCGCGTCGTGATAGCGGTCCGTCATCACCGATTCGACGATGCGCAGGCGGCGGAAGGGACGCATCTCGAACCCGCCCGTGCCGGTGGTGTGCGGCTGGTTGGCTACGCCGGTCCCCACCGTTTGCATCCCGCTGTAGAACAGCAGGTTGCTGGTGTTTTCGAAATTGCCCGTCGCGAGTTCCGTGAAATTGACCGTGGTCTTGGGCTCGCTGAAGAGAAACTGGCCATAGACGTTGAGCCAGGAGAAGGGACTGGCGGTGAGCATCGCCTGCGTATACGTCGAGGTGCCGCGAATGCCGTAAGCCTGCTGCAGGCCGCTCAGGTACAGCGTCTGGCCCAGGAGCGGCGTGGTGCGGTTTCCATACTGAATGTTGCTGTCGTACGCCGCGTCGTCATCTTTATAGGTAGTGCCGCCTTCGGCCAGGGTGACGTGGAAGCGGCTGTATTCGATGCGCAGCCCGCCGCGGTAATTGTTGGTGGAATCGCTCAGAATGTACGGCACCGGATACTCGTTGTTGGCCTGCTGCACCCAGGTTTCGATGCCGTTGCCTGTGCCGGAATTGCGCTCGTAGGAAAGGAATGGCACGAAGTGTCCCCCTGGAAGAAGGTCCAGATTCGCGCTCCACATGCGCCGGCGGATATCCATCGACTGCTCGTTGAAGCCGCCCGGCGCGTTGGGATTGGCAAACGAAGGCGACTCGCTGAAGTAGGCAATGTTGCGATAGTCGAAATTGAGATCGTAGATCCCCAGCTTGGTGGCATCGAGATGCGCCATATTGTACGGTTCGCCGCCCCAGCCATTGGCGCGCACGTTCATGCGGTCAAAAAGGTGCTTGTTCGGATCGGTCAGGGTAAGGTCCAAACCCAGGAGCGTGGGCCGCTGCAACACATCCACCACGGTGCGGTATTGCTGCAGGTTGCCGCCGACGTCGGTGACCCAGATATAGCCCAGATCGAGGCTCCCTGTGAACCACTCGCCGCCCGGAGCAGGATTGGAGGTATCGGTCTTGGCCGTGTCGGCAGGCTTCTGATCGGCCGGTTTTTGATCGGCCGGAGCCCCGGTCTGCGCCGGGGCCGCTGGCTGCTGCGGCGCCGCGGCGGGCGCCTGCGCGGGCGGTTGGGCGGGAGGCTGCGCCGGCGGTTGCTGCCCGTACGCCGCGAGCGTCAATGTAAGCGCCAGTAGGAATCTCATTTCAGGAAATCCCGGCTCACATAAGAGCCATGTATCTTCTGATGACACACGTTGCAGTTCTGGAAGATCGGGCTGCGCAGATCGTGAAATGCCGGCGGCACCGTTCCCAGGGTTCCATTGGCCGGCAAGGTGGGCGCCGGGAGATTCGAGTGGCACTCCAGGCAGACAAACCGCACTTCAGCGCGCGTGAGCATCTTGGGATTAGCCGAGCCGTGCGGCTGGTGGCATGCCGTGCATCCATCGAGCGCAATCGGCGCGTGCGGGAAAGTGAAGGGTCCGCGCTTGTCGCCGTGGCAGCGGTAACAACCGGGTTCGTTGGCGTCCACCGTCTGGATCATGTGCGGCAGCACCGAGCCGTGCGGATTGTGGCAATCCACGCAGGACATCGCGCCTTCCGGCAGCTTGTGATGATAGGTTCTCTGGAAACTCGCCCAGACGTCGGTGTGGCAGCCCGAGCATTGCTGGTTGATCTGGCCCGCGGTCCGCGGGACCAGGCCGTGAGGGCCGTTCTTGTGGATGGAGTGGCAGGCAACGCAGCTCACCTGGTTCTTTGCGTGACTGCTGGCCAGGCGCCCGGCGTGGGTCGGTTGATTGAGGTGACAGGTGAGGCAGAGCTTGTCCGTCTCGGCCGGCCGCAGCTTTGCCGGATTGCGGATGTCGGCCGCATTCATGCTCTCGGCGTGTTTGCTGCCCGGCCCGTGGCACGATTCGCAGGCCTGCGTGGTGTGCTTGTATTTCTTATCGGTCTCGACGAGATGATGCGGATTGTCCGCAAAGGCTTTGGAAATGTCCTCGTGGCATCCGGCACAAGTGTCCGAACCGACATACTCGGCCGGTTTATTCTCCGGCGGTTTGGTTTCCTGCGCCGCCGGAGCGGAAGCGCCGGCTTTGTTCTGCGCGCCCGCCGTGTGGACGTTCAACAGCAGGAGCGCCGCCGCTGCTACACCCAGCCACCCGGCCGGGTTACAGCGCAAGAACCGATTGCGGTGTCTTCGCGATCGCTTTGTGAAAATCATAATCGCTGGATTCAGTGAGACCGTTTTTCGCCAGGTGCTGAGGCGTCAAGTGGGGATCTAGCACCCGCCGATCCAAACCGTGGCAGGCTCGCAAGGCTTTGTTTTCTATAAGTTTGACCGGTGAGTGGCGGCTGTCCAAGCGATTTTCGGATGTCTTGTGGGTGAAATCGCCCGCGCGCTGGGTCATACTTCTCCCAACCTGCCGCGCGATCCGCCAAATTGCGCACTCATCGTCAGACCCGTGTCGCGATTACCGCCAGGCCGCGCGCCTTGGTTAACAGCGCCCCAAGCCCGTCGCATTCATTTCCACAAGGAACAGGAGATTCGTCTCCCAATGTTTCATCTTCAAAAATTTTTGTAACGCCCTGATCCAGGTCCCGCCGCGAAGCCAAAACCAGGTGAGGGGACTTGCGGAAGAATCTCGCCTTTCGGTTTAGAGAGAGATTCCTATGCCGAAGAGTCGCGACATCCTGCTGGGCCTTGCCGTGGCGGCCATAATCCTGGTCGCTCCGGTCGCGTACGGGGCAACCATTGATACCTTCGCCTTCGTCGAGCCCAACGTGTACGAAAACGGCGTTGCGAATGGGCAACTGTATGAATTTGCAGGTTCGTTCACCGGAACGGTGGAATCGGGCGGGTGGATCGAGTTGACCGATTTGAGCGCGTTCCAGGTTCGGTTGGATGATTCGAATGGGAACCCGATACCGCCTTTTTCGATGGGCCTGCCTTCGCTCACGCTGTTCTCTTTTGACATCAACGGGGGCGTCAGCAGCCTGGACTTTGCGGGGACGCCTTCCCTTTCGGTCGCGAATTTTTGCATCGGCGCGGCCACCAGCCTGGACGCCGCGTGCACGGGCAACTTTAACTACACATACCCGGTCGGGACGATCGGCGTTCTATTGTTCCCCGGTCCGGCGGATTTTTCTTCGTCATTCGCAGACCTTACTCTGGTCTCGCGCGTAACGACGCCGCCCCCGGCAACCGCCCCCGAGCCGCGGTTTGAACTCCTCGTGGGGATCGCCGTCCTGGCGGGTTGGTGGAAGGCTTTCGGTAAAGCTGGCAGCCAGAGAAAATCGCGCACCAGCTTGGAAACTGGTGCGCGATTCGTTTTCAGGCCGGTTTAAGAACGGACCCTACTGGCCGGCATGCATCTGCAGCACGTCGTACGCAGTCCCCTGCCCGTGGCAGACGTCGCAGCTCTCGCCGAACTTCGGATCGGTCTGCGATACCGCGTGCGCAAACGCGGACTGGTTGAGGTGGCACGCCGTGCAGGCCGAGGTCGTGGCCGGCGCCGGGTTGAGCAGGCCTTGCGGATCGGTCACCGGATTCTTGCCGATCGGAAAGACTGCTTCGGAGTTGTTGGTGTGGCACATGTAGCACTGGGCGGTGTCGCCGGTGGTCCCGGTCGGTCCCATTGCCGGATAGCGAACGTCGCCGAAGTCATTGTGGCTGCCGCCATGGCCCACAATCACATAGGTGGCGTTGAAATTGGCCAGGTTTTCGCCGGTATGGATCTTGTGCACCATGAGAGCGAAGTTGATGGCCTGGTTGGGCTGCGACCGGTCGGAAGTAACCGTTGCCGTCGGCCTCGTGGTGAAGTCCGTGTTGCTGGGATTGTGGCACAGCACGCAATACGTCACGTTGTTGCGCAGATCGCCGTGGACTTCCAGGTAGGTGTGGCAGTTGTTGCAGTTCGACATCGCGACGACCGTGCGGCGCGGAGCGACCTTGCTGCCATCCACCGAGAAGTAGATGACCTGGTTGGTGCCCCCGTACTGCACACTCTGCTGGTTCGTGGTTCCCGGGTTGAGCGTCGCAGTCAGGCGCCCTTCGATTCCGATGGCATACGTTCCGGTAGCCTTGGCCGGTACCGCGTGCGTGAACGTGTAGGAGCACGTGCCGTCGCTGCTGCAGTTGGCGCCGGTTGCGGTCTCCGTCACGTAGCCGGGCGTGGTGGTGACGTCCGAACCGAAACTGGTGTACCCGTAGTCGCTGGTCGGACCCGCCATGGTCAGCGAGAGCGAACCGCTGTTCGCCAGGAAATAGCTCATGGGGATGCCGTTGCCCTTGTTGTCCTTCACCGTGAACACCACCGTCGGCTTCTGTCCCGCTCCGCCGTTGGTGACCTGCACCATCGTGAAGTTCAGGCCGGCGATCTGTGAGGACTGGTCGGGAATCACGTGCGCGCCCTTGATGGAAGCGTCGAATTCCAGTTCGCCCTGCGGAATGTGGCACTGGGCGCACTGATTGTCGTCCGCCTGGGGCAGATTGACGTGGTTCGCGCCGGTGGCGAAATTCACGTCCGTGTGGCAGCCGCCGCAGGCCGCGCGGTTCGGATTGGTCATCCAGTTATTGGTCTGGGCTGCTCCGTTCTTCGGATTGTGGCAGGTCTGGCAGCGGCGCACATCGGAGGGGTAGACCACCGACGAGAAGTCATTCACCGAATTCTGGTAGCCGATGATCTGGTAAGGCTTTCCGGCCTGCACCGTGGGCAGCGAAGAGCCCATATGGAGGCTGTGAATGAACACCTTCATATCGAGGCTGTTGCCGGTGTTCGGATCCACGGTCTGCGGCTGGTGACAGATGATGCAGAGCTGCACGTCCTTGCGCGAGCCGCCATGTGCTGCCAGGCCGGCCGCGCCGGTGCTGCTGGTCATGCCGTTGGGAAGCCCGTGGCACTGGTTGCAATCCGCGGTGCGCACCACATCGCGCGTGACCGTCACTTTCGCCCCGTTGGGGACGAAATCGTAGGTCGTGTCCGCGTAGCTGGTGCCGAGATCCCACTGGGTGAGATTGCGCGATCCGTAGATGCCCACCCGGTGAGTCACCGTGGGATCGTACGTCGCCGGCAGCTTTCCGCCGAAAGTATAAATGTATTCGCCGGTGGCCACCGTGGTGGTGGTGCCGCCGGAATCGCTAGTGGCCTGGGTGCCGGTTGCGCCGCCGCTGACGGCGGTTACGGTGCGGACGAAATAGGAGGCGAACTGCGATTGCCCCTTCGGAATAGACGCCAGCAGGAAACTCACCGAGACGGCGCCCGGTGTGACGACGCCGGAACGGTCCAGAGCCGCTCCGTTCGGATCCGTCAGCTTATAATCGACGCTGACAGTGCCGTCGCTTGCAATTTTGGCCGAGACGACCGTGATCGTCAGGCCCGGTTGAACGTACTGCACCAGGTTCGGGTCGGCGTAGTAGGCCTTGTCGTGTACCGTGAAGGCGCCTTTTTTTGCGCCGCTCATCAGTACTACGGAGCCGGCCGCCAGCGCCAGCACCCCGGCAATTCGACCTGCCGCGAAGACCGCAGAAGGAAATCGCATACTTTTCTCCAAAATGATTACCCTGAAGTGTGAACAACACCCGGACAGACGAGAAGCAACCCGTCTGTACCAGGTGAACCTGCCGAAGATACCGAGCCATCCATCCAAGCATTCCGCCGTCCAAACCCGGCCTGTCCATTTTCAGACAAACAAACCTTTTCATATCTATATGATGAAAAATTCCGCAGGAAAATCAGGGCCTGGTGTGGAAAAGCCTCTGGGTGAAACACCGTGCCCCCGGTGGGTGATATTCCACGGATGAGGGTAGTGCCTCAGCGAAAGAGATCGAGGTTTTCGCCGGGGTACGTGACCCTCGACCCTTCCACGAGCGCGAACGAAGTGACCCGGTGGGGCTCCTCTCTATGCTCCCCCAGAATGTGCCACACAGGAATGCCGCGCGCGGTCAGGGCATCGGCGATCAGAGACCGGTGGCACCGCCACGGCACCGCTTCCGCACACATAATGGCCGCGGGCGAGAGGGAATCGATGCGCAGCAGCTCCTCGATGCCGCGGGCGAACTCCGGCGTTTGCATGTAGTCGGCATACCCGCGAAAACTGAGGTTTTTCCAGGCGGTATTCCGGGAATCGTTCGCAGGATGCCGCAACCCGCCCAATGCGGCCAGGTGAATATACCCGATGCCCGCCTCGGCCAGCGGTTCAGGAAGGGTATCACGGTTGAACTGCGGGTTATGCCGCGATTTTGGAACGCTCCGCACATCCACCAGCATCTTTACAGTATGAGCCCGCAGCATCGCCAGGAACTCGGTGAGGGGACGGTTGGAATGGCCGATAGTCCACATAGGAATCAGACAGTTCCCGCTGCGGGACGATGGGCCCGGCCCGCCGGACGGCTGGGGCGCCGCCGGTTCCAGCATAACCCCGCCGCCCGGTTTTATTCGATTCAGGTCTGTAAACGACGGCGGTTTCATGGTATAGTTCTGCCCTGAATTGCCGTTTTCAGGTGCTACGGGGCCCGGTAGCGGGCTCCGGAGGAGGGGGAAATGGCCCGAGTACAACAAATTACCGGCCAAAGGGAACTGTTCCACGTGGGCGAGCGCCAAACCGTGGCCGATGTCGCGCGGCGCATGGCCGAACTCCGCGTGGGCGCCATCCTGGTGCTTGAGGAGGGTGTGCTGCGGGGAATCTTCAGCGAGCGCGACCTGATGCATCGCGTCGTTCTGGAGCGCCGCAATCCCGAAACGACCGTCGTCCGCGACGTCATGAGCACATCGGTCGTCTCCATCGACGAGCAGGCCAGCATCGAAGAAGCGATGGAGGCCATGCAAGCCAACAACTGCCGCCACCTGCCCGTAACACGCGCTTCTCAGGTGGTGGCCTTTCTTTCCATGCGCGACCTGATGAATTTCGAGCTGGCCAGCAAGACCGAGGAACTCTCACACATGCGGGCTTACATTCACGGCACACCGTGAGCACCGGATTCGTCATCTTTGCGCACGGCTCGCGCATCGAGTCGGCCAACCAGGCGGTCCGCAGCATCGCCGCGGAGATGGCGCGCGCCGGCGCGCTGTCACACGTCGTAGCTGCCTTCCTGGAACTGGGCACTCCCAGCCTCGAAGGCGCCGTCGATACCCTGCTGGCCCAGGGCGCCGGCCGGATTGTGGTCATTCCCTACTTCCTCACCCTGGGCGTTCACCTGGAGCGTGATCTGCCCCGCATCGTGGAGGGAATCTCTCGCGCACGCAACGGGTTACGGATTGAGGTGACGGCGCCCCTCGACGGGCATCCGGCACTGGTGCAGATCCTGCTGGACCGGGCGGAAAGCCGCGGCGAGCCATTGAGTGAATCCTGCTCAACGAATACTTGACAAGCACTCACTAAAGTTTGATAATGGTCTTGAACTAAATGCGCCGCCCTGCGCGGCGGCTACACGCCATTATTCGCTTTAGAAGTTCATGAGGGAGGCTTTTCAACAACATGGCAAAGATTATCGGCATTGACCTGGGCACGACCAACTCGGTGGTCGCCGTCATGGAGGCGGGCCAGCCCACGGTCATCGCAAACCAGGAAGGGTCCCGCACTACACCGTCGGTCGTGGCATTCACCAAGAGCGGAGAACGGCTGGTCGGCCAGGTCGCCAAGCGGCAGGCCATCACCAACCCCGAAAACACCATATTCTCCATTAAGCGGTTCATGGGCCGGCGCTACGACGAAGTGACCGAAGAAATGAAGATGGTGCCGTACAAGGTCGTGCGCGGCGAAAACGGCGACGCCCGCATCGATATCAGCGGCAAAAAGTATTCTCCGCCCGAGATCTCGGCGATGATCCTGACCAAGCTCAAAGAAGCCGCCGAATCCTATCTCGGCGAGAAGGTCACCCAGGCCGTCATCACGGTGCCGGCATATTTCAACGATGCGCAGCGCCAGGCTACCAAGGATGCCGGCAAGATCGCCGGTCTCGAAGTCATGCGCATCATCAACGAGCCCACCGCCGCCGCTCTGGCCTACGGGCTCGACAAAAAGAGCAACGAAACCATCGCGGTGTATGACTTCGGCGGAGGAACATTCGACATTTCCGTCCTCGAAGTCGGCGAAGGCGTGGTGGAAGTGAAGTCCACCAATGGCGATACCCACCTGGGCGGCGACAATATCGACCAGCGCATCATCGACTGGATCGTCTCCGAATTCAAGCGCGAAAACGGCATCGACCTGTCCAAGGACCAGATGGCCCTGCAGCGCCTCAAAGAGGCCGCCGAGCGCGCCAAAATCGAGCTGTCCACCCTGCTCGAAGCCGATATCAACCTGCCCTTTATCACGGCCGACGCCACAGGGCCCAAGCACCTGCAGATGAAGCTCACGCGCGCGCGCTTCGAACAGATGGTCGAAGACATCGTGCAGCGCTCCGTAGGTCCCTGCAAGCAGGCCATGCAGGATGCCAATGTGACGCCGCAGCAGATCAACGAAGTCGTTCTCGTGGGCGGCCAGACGCGCATGCCGCGCATCCAGCAGATCGTCCGCGACCTGTTCGGCAAAGAGCCCCACAAGGGCGTCAATCCGGATGAAGTGGTGGCTGTGGGCGCCGCGGTACAGGGCGGCGTGCTGGGCGGCGAAGTGAAAGATGTGCTGCTGCTCGATGTGACCCCGCTCTCGCTGGGCATCGAAACCATGGGCGGCGTCTTCACCAAGCTCATCGAGCGCAACACCACCATTCCCACGCGCAAGAGCGAGGTCTTCTCTACCGCCGCCGATAACCAGACGTCGGTCGAAATCAAGGTCTTCCAGGGCGAGCGCTCCATGGCTCGCGACAACCGCCTGCTGGGTGTGTTCCAGCTGGGCAACATCCCGCCGGCGCCGCGCGGTATTCCGCAGATCGAGGTTACCTTCGATCTCGACGCCAACGGCATTCTCAACGTGACCGCCAAGGATCGCGCCACCAACAACGAGCAGAAGATCACCATCACCAGCTCTTCGGGTCTTTCCAAGGATGAGGTGGAGAAGATGGCGCGGGATGCCGAATCGCATGCCGCCGAAGACCGCAAACAGCGCGATGCCATCGAAGCCAAGAATCGCGCCGACGCCATGGTCTACAACGTCGAGAAGACCCTTAAGGAGCACCGCTCGAAAATCGGCGATGCCGAAGCCAAAGAGATCGAAGCGGCCCTGGAAGAGACGCGCAAAGCGATGACCGAAAACGATCCCGACCGCATTAACTCGGCCGTGGACCGGCTGACCGCGGCCAGCCACAAGCTGGCGGAGGCCATGTACAAGTCTTCGGCGCAGCAGCCGCCCACCGGCGGATCGGCCCCCGGCGGCGATGGCCAGCAGGGCGGCGGCCAGAGCGGCGGCAAAGGTGGAGATAACGTCGTGGACGCCGAGTTTGTAGACGTTGACGATAAAAAGTAAGAACCGCATGCTGGTTTCCGCGGCTCCGTCTTCGGGCGGGGCCGCGGCCGCCAGGGAGCGGATGGGCACTCACTAAATGGCTCCCAAGCACGAGTACTACGAAACGCTGGGCGTACCGCGCAAAGCCTCCGCGGACGAGATCCGCAAGGCCTACCGGAAACTCGCGCGCAAGTATCATCCCGATCTGAACCCGGGCGACAAGAGCGCCGAGGAGCGCTTCAAGAATGTTCAGGAGGCCTACGACATTCTGAGCGACCCCAAGAAGCGCCAGATGTATGACCAGGTAGGCTTCTACTCGGAGAACGGCTTTCCGGGCGCAGGTCCCGCCGGCGGCGGCGGGGCCGGGCGCGGTCCGCAGCCCGGCATGGATTTCAGCGGCTTCGATTTTTCCGATTTCATGGAGTCCCCCGGAGGAGGAGGCCGCCGCGCGGAGCAGGGCGGCGGATTCCGCGATATCTTTTCGCAATTCTTCGGCGGGAATCGCGGCGCCGCCGCACAGTCCGAGCCGGAGCGCGGCAGCGACCTGGAATACTCGATGCAGATCGATTTCTGGCAGGCTATCCACGGCACCCAGGCGCGCATCGAGATCACCCATTACGAAACCTGCCCCACCTGCCATGGCTCGGGAACGAGCGGCACGGGCGAAGTCACCTGCCCGCAGTGTAAGGGCTCGGGCCAGGTCACCCAGATGGCCGGCGCCATGCGCTTCAATTTATCCTGCCCGCGCTGCGGCGGTACGGGCAAGCTGCGCAACGCCTGCCCCACTTGCGGCGGCGAAGGACGCGTGGCCCAGAACGAAACCGTGGAAGTCCGCATTCCTCCCGGTGCGCGCACCGGTTCCAGGCTGCGCGTCCCCGGCAAAGGCAACGCCGGAACCATGGGCGCGCCCCCGGGCGATCTCTACATCACGATGCAGGTGACGGATCACCCGTTTTTCCACCGCGAAGGCGACAATATCGAAATCAAAGTGCCGCTGGCAGTCTGGGAAGCGGCGCTGGGCGCGAAAATCGAGGTTCCCACCATCGACGGGCGCACCCTGCTCAAGATTCCGCAAGGCACCAAAGACGGCCAGCGTTTCCGCCTGCGCGAAAAGGGTGTCCTCAACTCGCGCACCAACCAGCGCGGCGACCAGATCGTAGAAGTTTCGATCGAACCGCCCGAACCCCGCGACGAGCGTACGCGCGAGCTGTTACGCGAGCTGGCCACGCTTCACCCCGAAGATCCGCGGGCGGGTATCTGGAGTAAAGTCTGATGGCAAAAGCAAAATCCAAAGCGGCTTACATGATCTCCGCCGTGGCGGAGCAGTACGCCATCCATCCGCAGACCTTGCGGCTCTATGAGCGCGAGGGCCTGCTCAAGCCATCGCGCAGCGAGGGGAACACCCGCCTGTACACGGATGACGACCTGGAGCGCCTGGAGGTGATTCTTCACCTCACGCGCGATCTCGGCGTGAATCTCGCGGGAGTCGAGATCATCCTCAACATGCGGCAGAAAATGGGTGAAATGCAGAGTCAGATCCACGAGTTTATCTCCACCCTGAATCGCGAACTGGCGGCGCGCAGCGCCCGCCCCCAGGCCGAGGAAAAGAACTGTCTGATCCCGGTCGTCAACCTCCGCCGGCGGTGAGGACCGGTACCCTACCCCTCCGCCGGACTATAACCCGATCGCTTCGGCCCACGTCTCACTCTATAGACAGGTGTCCAGAAGCATTTCCTTCTCCCCCTGTCGTCCGGCTCCGGACGCGGTTCGTCGGGCCCCGCGTTCCGGAGCCACTGCTTTTTGCTCTTAGCTTTTAGCTGTTAGCTTTTAGCTATTAGCGATTAGCTCGTTTACGGTAAAGGTATCGACCTCCTCCCTCCCGCAGCCCACGACAGCCGCCCCTCCGGAAGCACGTGCTAACAGCTAACAGCTAAAAGCTGATAGCTAAAAACCCGTTTACGGTGAAGATCCCGACCCTCCTCCCTCTTGCAGCCCACGACAGCCGCCCCTCCGGAAGCACGTGCTAACAGCTAACAGCTAAAAGCTAACAGCTAAAAGCCCGTTTACGGTAAACGTCCCGACCTCCTCCCTCTTGCAGCCCACGACAGCCGTCCTTCCGGAAGCACGTGCTAACAGCTAACAGCTAAAAGCTAACAGCTAAAAGCTGATAGCTTAGAATTTCATGATCCAACTCACCGGCGCGGCCAAGCGCTACGGCCCCAAAATCCTCTTCGAGAACGTCGACTGGCTGGTCACAGGCAATGAACGCACCGGGATCGTGGGCGCCAATGGAACCGGCAAGTCGTCTCTTCTCAAGGTGCTGGGAGGAATCGAGGGGCTTGATTCGGGGGGCATCACGGTGCAGAAGGGGATCACCCTTGGTTATCTTCCGCAGGAGGGGCTGTCGCTTTCCGGACGCTCCGTGTTCGCCGAATGCATGACGGTCTTCTCTGGCCTGCGGGCGCTCGAAGACGAACAGGAACAGTTAACCCATCGCATGGCCGAACTCGACCCCGCTTCCCAGGAATACGCGCAGGTGGCCGACCGCTTCCATCGCGCCGAAGCCGAATTCCGCGCCCGCGACGGCTATACCGTCGAAGCCCAGGTGGGCAGCGTGCTTTCCGGCCTCGGATTCCCGCAGCGGGAATGGAAAAAACACACCGAAGACTTCTCCGGCGGCTGGCAAATGCGCATCGCGCTCGCCAAACTGCTGCTCGAGAAACCCAACCTCCTGCTGCTCGACGAGCCCACCAATCACCTCGACCTGGAAGCCCGCAACTGGCTGGAGGAATACCTCGCCAATTACCCCTACGCCTTCGTTCTCGTTTCGCACGACCGCTACTTCCTGGATGTCACCGTCCGCAAAATCGCCGAGCTCTGGAATAAAGGTCTGCATTTTTACACCGGCGGATTCACGCGCTACGAGCAGCAGAAAACCGAGCGCCGCGCGCAGCTTCAGGCGGCTTACGACAACCAGCAGGACAAGATCCGCCAGCTCGAAGCCTTCATCAGCCGCTTCCGCTACCAGGCCACCAAGGCCAAACAGGTGCAGAGCCGCATCAAGGAGCTCGAGCGGATGGAGAGAATCGAGATCCCGCCAGAAGAGAAAACCATCCACTTCAGTTTTCCGCAGCCCAAACCGAGCGGGCGGATTGTCGCCGAATTCAAAAGCGTCGGGAAGGCGTATGGCGATCACCGGGTCTTCTCCGGCGTCGATTTCATCATCGAGCGCGGCGACCGCGTTGCCCTGGTGGGCGTCAACGGCGCCGGAAAATCGACCCTCATCAAAATCCTGGCCGGCGCCGAACCCGTCACTGCGGGCGAATACACGCTCGGCCACAACGCCCAGCCGGATTATTTCGCGCAGGATCAGTACAAGGAGCTCGACCCCGCCGCCAGACTGGTGGACGATCTCGCCACGGTCGCGCCCCGCGCCACCAACACCGAACTGCGCAGCATCCTGGGCTGCTTTCTCTTCAGCGAAGACGATGTGTTCAAACAGATCGGCGTGCTTTCCGGCGGCGAGCGCAATCGCTACGCCCTGGCCCGCATGCTCATGGTGCCTTCCAACTTCATGCTCCTCGACGAGCCTACCAACCATCTCGATATGCGCGCCAAAGACGTGCTCCTGACCGCTCTTCAGGAGTACAACGGCACCCTGGTGTTCGTTTCCCACGACCGCTACTTCATCGACCGGCTCGCGAGCCGCATCTTTGAAGTGGAGGACGGCAGCGTTCGCGTGTATCCGGGGAATTACGAAGATTACCTGTGGCGGAAACAGGGCGGCGGGCAGCCCGCCGCCGCGACCGAAGTCCAACCGGAACCGGCGGCCGCGCCCACATCGGAATCGCTGCCGGTGAAACCCGCCGCCGCGACCGCACCCGCACGGCCGGCGCGCCTCAACCCCATCAAGCTGCGCCAGATGCGCGAGCGCCGTCACGAGATCGAAGAGGAGGTGACGCGCCTCGAGGCGGAGATCGCCGATTATGAAGCGGCGCTGAATCGCTTTGTGAGCGTGGAAGAGACGAAGAGGGTCACCGAGCTTCTGGAAGCCCGTCGCGCGGACCTGGAAAACCTGATGGCGGAATGGGAAGATGTAGCGCAGGCAATCGAGGCCAATTCCTGATGCTCTACCTGACCGAAGACGATGTCCGCCGCCTGCTGCCCGTGTCCGAGTGCGTGCGCCTGATGCGCGAGGTTTTTGAGCGCCTGGCGGCGGGCGAAGCACTCAACCAGCCCAGGAGGCGGCTCATCCTGCCCACGCATTCGGTGCTGCATTACATGGCGGCCTCGGACGGCCGCTATTTCGGCGCCAAAATCTACGCCTCCAACCCGCGCCGCGGCGCGTACTTTCTGTTTCTGCTGTACGCCGCGGCCGACGCCCAGCCGTTAGCCATTCTGGAAGCCAATCACCTGGGACAGATCCGCACGGGAGCCGCCAGCGGCTTCGCCACCGCTTTGCTGGCGCGCCCGGATGCCCGCACCGTCGGCATCATCGGCAGCGGTTTTCAGGCTTTCACGCAACTGGAGGCGATGCTGGGTGTCCGCCGGCTGACATCTGTCACGGTCTGGAGCCGCTCCGCCGAGAATCGCGCGGCTTTCGCCGGCCGCTGTTCGCACTTCGGTATCCCGATTACCGCCGCGGCGACCGCCGAAGAGGCCGTACGCGGCGCCGATATCGTGATCACCGCGACCAATTCCAAAGATCCTGTCCTGGAAGACGCATGGATCGCCCCCGGCACGCACATCAATGCCATGGGTTCCAACCAGGCCGCGCGGCGTGAGCTGCCTGCCGAACTGGTTCGCCGCGCCGACCTGGTGGTCGTGGACAATCGCGAGCAAGCCAGGATGGAGGCGGGTGACCTGGTGCTGGCTCTCGGTGTCGAACAATGGAGTCGCACTGTCGAACTACAGGAGATCGTCGCGGGCCGGCAGGGTCGCACCAGCCCTCACCAGATCACGATTTTCAAGTCAATTGGAATCGCCGCGGAGGACGTTCGGGCGGCAGGCTTTGTCTACGAACGAGCGCTGGAAACCGGCGCCGGGCAGCCGGTTCACTCCTGAGCAGGCATCTGCTGCTCGATCTCTTTCCAGGCGCTGATCTTGAGACGGCGGCATACCCAGCACAACGGTTCATCGGCGGCACTGGCGTCGGCTCCGCACACCGAACACTTGACCGTCTTCTTCAAATGATCGGTGGAAATCGAACGCTTTGCCTGCTCCAGCATCTCCGCAGGAACCACCGGTTCGGCCTTCAATTGTGCCTTACGTCGCATTTCCGTCCCCCTCTACTATTGCAAAAAACCCCACCCCAAAACAAGCCTGTACAACAAACGGCGTACTATCAGGTACCTGCAGCCGTCCTAGGCAGCTTCAGGGATCTGAACGATCACCGCTACGTCCAACGAAGCGCCACAGCGCGCGCAACGCTGGCCCGGTGCGACTCGAGCATACTTCCCCTTCAGATCAAGTTCGGCAGGCACCGTATGGGTGCAAATGGGGCAATGGACTTGCCCTTTTGTGTGATTCTCCACGAGTATTTTCATTTCTGTGGCCTCACTTCATCCGACGCAACGATGAGAGCACGGGTTGTACCAGAATCGTAAATAATCTTAAAGCCGGCTGTACCGAAAATTACCGTTCGGGTCGGCTCCTGTTTACAGCCGCACCCGGCTCCTGCGGATTTCACCCGAACGTCACAGGTCTATCGTATTCTCGGCCGCCGTCTGCAAGCGATAACATCCGAACTGGAAACCGGTAACGGGGTAGGACCAGAGGAATCCTCTTCCAATGGTTCGGGGTGCGTTCCCGGTTTATAGATAGGGGGTCCACGTGAGACGTCTGTTGGCCGTGATGCCAATCGCGGCTTTTCTTCTGTGCGCTCAGCAGCGCGGCACCATCAGTGGCCAGGTTACGGATCCTTCCGGCGGTCCTGTCGGGAGGGCGGTGGTCACAGCCACCGAAACGCGTACCGGAGTCAACACGAGAGTGATTACGGAAAGCTCCGGCGCTTACACCATACCGTTCCTGCCCCTCGGACAATATGATATTGCGGCCGAAGCGCCCGGCTTCAAACGCTTCGTACGCGAAGGAATCGTGCTCAGCGCCGGCGAGCACCCCGTCATCGATATCCGGCTCGCCGTGGGCGAAGTCAGCGAATCGGTCACGGTCACCGCCGACGCTCCGCTACGCGATACCGCCAATCCCTCCGAAGAGCAGGTGATCACCACCAAGGAAGTCGAAGACCTTCCCATCAACGGGCGCACACCCATGATGCTCGACAACCTGGCGTTCGGCGTCATTTCGACCTTCGAGCCGGGGCCGGTACGTCCGTTCGATAACGGCGCGCCCAATTCCATCGTGATTGCCGGAGCGCCTTCCTCGCGGAACGAGGTTCTCATGGACGGCATGCCGAACGCGGGACAGAGCAATCAGATGGCATACAGCCCGCCGCAGGATGCCGTCAGCGAAGTCAACGTCGATGTCTTCAACATGGATGCCTCCAACGGCCACTCCATGGGCGGCACGGTCAACGTAGTGACGAAGAGCGGCACCAACACGCTGCACGGCACCGCGTATATCTTCAACCAGACATCGGCCTTCGACGCCAACGAGTTCTTCAATAACGCGCGCGGGCTGGGGCGTCCGCCCTATCACCAGAACCAGTACGGCGCCAATGCGGGAGCTCCCGTCATTCTCCCCAAGGTATTTAACGGAAAAAACAAACTGTTCTGGTTCTTCGCCTACGAGGGCATGAAGGATTCGGACCCGGCGAATTCGCCGCTCGAAACCGGGAATCCCGAGAACTTCACCAGCGTTCCCACCGCCGCCGAACGGCAGGGAGACTTCTCCCAGTTACTGACTATCCCCGGCGCCAGCAAGTATGTCATCTACGACCCCTCGACCGGCGCCATGCAGGGAAACCTGGTTTCGCGCACGCCGTTTCCCAACAACGTCATTCCCACCAGCCGGCTGGATCCGGTTGCCCTGAAGTATTTCCAGTACTTTCCCATGCCCAACACGTTCAGCAACGCCGACGGCAGCCAGAACTACGCCATCAACGCCACCGATAGCGACGGCTACGACAATGAACTGGGACGCATGGACCTGAACATTTCCGACCGCAACAAGGTGTCGTTCGATGCCCGCCACAACTACCGGCGGCAGAACAAGGGCAATTACTTCGACAACCCGGCCACCGGAGATTATCTCTTCCGCATCAACCAGGGCGTCGGTCTCGAAGACGTTGCCATTCTCTCCCCCACCACTGTGCTGGACGTGCACGCCAACTGGACGCGCTACATCGAGAATCACGGCTCCCCTGCGGACGGCATCGATCCCGCCTCGCTCGGATTCCCGTCCTACATCGACGCCGACTCCGAGTTCCTCATGCTGCCCTATGTGGCTTTCTCCAGTAACGGCACCAGCGTTTCGGGCGGCGCCCGCGCCGGCTACGAGCCGCTGGGCTATACCGGCGATTCCACCAACTTCAGCAACAGCTACGATCTCTCCGGCCAGCTTCAGAAAGTGCACGGCAACCACACCCTCAAGTTCGGCACCGATATCCGCCGCTACCAGTGGAACGCTTACACTTTCGGGAATCCCTCCGGCTCCTACTCGTTCAATTCGGCATGGACCGACGACCCCGCCGTAAGCACCACCCCGGCTCCCATCGGCCAGGACATGGCGGCTTTCCTGCTTGGCCTGCCCAGCAGCGGCAGCATCAATCTCAATACCCACAGCACCGTGCAGGCGGAATACGCAGCCTTGTACGTGAATGACGACTGGCGCGTGAGGAGCAACCTGACCCTGAATTTCGGCCTGCGCTGGGACAAAGACTTTCCGGAAACCGAATGGTTCAACCGCACCGTGAACGGGTTCAGTCCGACAGCCAACAATCCGGTCACCGCGGCCGCTGAGGCAGCCTACGCAGCGAGTCCCAACCCCATTCTTCCCGCTTCGCAGTTCCAGCCGCTCGGCGGACTCACCTTCGCCAGCGCTTCCAATCCGGACGTGTACAGCACCACCTCTTCCATGTTCAGCCCGCGCGTCGGATTCGCCTGGACGCCGCACGTGTTCGACAGCAAAACCACCATCCGCGGCGGTTTCGGCATTTTCGTCGATCCGATCCTGCTGCCTTCGCCCTATCAATACGGATTCAGCCAGACCACGCAGATGACCATCACCGACGACAACTACCTGACGCCTCTCACCTATCTTTCGAATCCGTTCCCCGGCGGCAATATTCTGCAGCCGTCCGGCGCGGCGCTGGGCACCGGCACCTTCCTCGGCCAGTCGATCGACTTTTTCAACCCGAACATCCTCAACCCATACAACGAGCGCTGGGACCTGAGCGTGCAGCGCGAATTGCCCGGCCAGATGGTGCTCGAAGTGGCATACATCGGAAGCCGCAGCATCCACGACCTGGTGAATCAGCAGATGAATTACATTCCGGCCCAGTATCTGAGCACGTCTCCGGTGCGCGATACCGCCACCATCAACCTGCTGACCGGCGCCACTACGAATCCATTCAAGGGGCTGCTTCCCAACGGCGGCTCGCTCAACGGCAAGACCGTGGCCCTGGACCAACTGCTCCTGCCGCACCCCGAGTTCCCGGTCAACGGCATCACCATGGTGGACAGCAACAGCGGCAGTTCGTCCTTCGAGAGCTTCAACGCACGGCTGCAGAAGCGCTTCACCAACGGGCTCACGTTCCTCAATGAGTTCATCTGGAGCAAGGAAATCGATGACACCGTTTTCCTGAATCCTTCCGACGCCGTTCCGACCCGGCAGATTTCCACCGATTCCCGGCCTTTGCGCGAGGTGCTCGCGGCGACGTATCAGCTCCCGGTCGGCAAGGGAAGGGCCGTCAACCTCCGCTCGCGCTGGACAGACATGTTCGTGGGCGGCTGGCAGCTCAGCGGCAGCCTCACGCTGCAAACCGGCCCGGTGCTGGGCTGGGGCAGCTACGACTATCTGTATTACGGCGGTCCGCTGGGCCTCGACGCGACCCAGCCCAACGGCCTGGCGTTCAATACATCGCGTTTCAACACCGTGAGCTCGCAGCAGCTCCAGGACAACATCCGCACGTTCGACTACTACTACAACAACCTGCGCCGCGCCGCGACCAACGAAATCGACATGTCCATGGACAAGAATTTTGTGTTCCGCGAAAACAAGTACCTGCAGGTTCGTTTCGAAGCCTACAATCTCGCCAACCACGTGACGTTCGGAGGCCCGAATCTGAATCCAACCAACGCCAGTTTCGGCGTCATCGGCTCGCAGGCCAATACCCCGCGCCGCATCGAAACCGCGCTTCGCCTGGTCTGGTAACGCCGGCGATCCTGGCCGCCGGTGTGTTTTCACGCTCGTCCGGTGGATTCCCTGGCGGTGCTACGCTGGAAGCTATGACCCAGCCTAGCGCTCCCAAGGTGCAGTTGATCAACACACCCGACTATCGCGAGAACTACGCCAACAGCGTGCAGGTGCGGGTGAACCTGTGGGACTTTTTTCTGATGTTCGGCCGCGTCAACCAGACCGCGCCCGATAGCGTCGCCATTCAGAATTTCCAGGGCATCTACGTCAGCCCGCAACAGGCCAAAGCGCTGCTCAACGTGCTGCAGCAGAATGTGCAGCAGTATGAAACGGCCTTCGGCGAAATCCGCCTGGAGCCGCAGGCGGGCGGCGGGATCGTGCAATAGCGATCCCTCATGCAAGAGCAAGCGCGCCGCCGCATTCGCGCCCGAACTTACGTTTTTTTTCTGCTCCTTTTCTCTCTGGCGCTGTTTTGCACCCATCTCTTCTTCCTGGACCTGCCTTATTACTGGGATGAAGCCGGCTACTACGTTCCCGCCGCGCTTGATCTCTACCACGGCGGTCACTGGATTCCGCGCTCGGTGGCTCCGAGCGTGCATCCGCCCGCCCTGTCTGCCTATCTCGCGGCTGCCTGGAGCATCGCCGGATACACTCCCGCGGTGACGCGCTCGGCCATGCTGCTGCTGGGCGCCGGTGCGCTGCTGGCGGCCTTTCTGCTCGCCATCGAGCTTTCGCGCCATCTCCGCGGCACACCCGCGTTTCTGGCGGTGGCTCTGCTCGGCTGTTCGCCGCTCTTCTTCGCGCAGTGCATGATGGCGCAGCTCGATATGCCCGCCATGCTTTTCACCACCCTGGCGCTGCTGTTTTTCGTGCAGGATCGCATTCCGCTTTCCGCCGCCGTCTGCGTGCTGCTGGTGCTCGTGAAAGAGACCGGGGTGCTGGCGCCGCTCCTGTTTTTCCTGTGGCTGGCGCGCGAACGCCGCTGGCGCGATGCCGCGTTCTTCGCCGCGCCCGGGCTGGTGCTGGCCTGCTGGATTATGCTGCTTTATCGCTCCACCGGTCACTGGCTGGGCAGCGCCAGCTTCGCGCAATTCAACTTTTTCTATCCCCTGCGCCCCGCCCGCGTGATGATCGCTCTCTTGCGCCGCATCTACACTCTCGGGTTCGCCAATTTCCATTGGATCGGCCTCTTCGCCATCGTGTATGCCTGGCGTTTCAGCCCCATTTTCCGCACGCGCTCCTGGCGGATTGCATCGTGGCTGCTGGCGGCCCACGTGCTGCTGGTGACTGTGCTGGGCGGCGCCGTTCTCGAGCGCTACCTGCTGCCCATCATGCCCATCCTGTATGCCGCCATGGCGGGTGCGTTGTCGCTCTACGGACAGTTTCCGCGCCGCGTCTGCTCACTCGCGCTGCTCGCCGGCCTGATCGCCTGCATCTTCATCAATCCGCCCTATCCGTTTCCTTACGAAAACAACCTGGCGTTCACCGATTTCGTCGCCGTGCAGGCCGATGCCGCCGACTACCTCCAGCACTGGTATTCCGGCGCAAGCGTGACCACAACCTGGCCCATGACCCTCGAGCTTTCCCACCCCCAACTCGGCTACGTGCATCAAGCCATCGCAGTCGATCGCCTCCCCGATCTGTCGCCTGCTACGCTCGACCGTCTCGACTGGAGCCGTGTGCGCGTCCTCGTGGCGTTCTCCCGCAACTGGAACCCGCCCCTCAGCATCATGCACTGGGAACCGGCGCAGGCCCTATGGCGCCGCTTCTATGGATTCGTGCCCATGGCGACACCCGGCGGAACGCGCGCGCGCGTGCCCTTCCCCTCCATGCAGCACTTCGAACGTCACGGACAGTGGGTGGATGTTTATGTCGCTCCGGGTACGCCGTTGACGCCGCGTGCTCCGGCGCCGGTCACGCGTGTCAGCTTGCCTGTCCCGCTCGCACTCGTACGGCGAATCGCCCCAGCCCGCTGAGACAGAGGAACTCCAGCAGCAGAATCAGCTTGTGTTCTTCGTCTTCGCTAAACGGCGCATGCTCCTGCCGCAGATACTGAAACTCCGCCACGCGGCGCGCCACCTGGCTGCGCGAGCAAGGGCAGGTCTCCGCTGCTTCCAGGATGCAGCACCCGAGGTATTCGGCGAGAAACTTCAGTTCATCGCAGGACAATCCGCCAAGGAATTTGCGGGCTTTGCCCCTCTGTGGACGGTCGGAACAAGAAACAAGAGCGGCTACCAGGGTACGTCGCACGAAAGATCTCCTGACCAGGCGTGACACATACGAAGCGTTACGGATTCTGAGCGTATTATTACGGAATCCTAATCCGGCTGCAAGGGGGGTTACGATGGTACTGGTTTCGGACCTGACTCTCCCCCTTTGCCCTGTCGGCCGCGTGGCTCCCCGCGATGCGAATAGCGCCTCTTACCGCTGCGGCTCGCCGCGCGGATCCGGCTTCACCGCCACGGTCTGGGTGTAGCTCTGCCCGTCCACCGTCAGCTTCACGGTGTACTCGCCGGGCTGCAAACCACCGGCCCCGCGGCCTCCTCCGCCACCTCCGCCGCCGCGGCCACCCCGGCCGCGTCCCGCCGCGGGTTCCGGCATGTCTCCGGTGCAGGCATCCTTCACCGGGGCCGCATTGCCGCCACGGCCGAAACCGCCGCCAAAGCCGCCGCCCCGTCCCGCCGAACCGCCCAGCGCGAATCGATGCATGCCTGCCCCCGCCGAAGGCGGTTGCGCCGGCTGCTGCCAGACCGCCTGTACGTTCAGCGTCTCGGTATCCACCGGCCGCACCGGAGCATCGCTTGCCGCGCAGGCTCTCACCGTGCCGCGTCCGTCGAGCAGCTCCAGCTTCAGCGGCTGGTGCGCCGCGCTTTTCAGCCAGTAATACGCCACCACACCCGAAAGCGGATTCTGCAACTGCGGTTCCTCGTGCGGCAGAGGCGTTCCGTTCGAGCCGCCTTGCCGGATAGCCAACGTCTCACCCGGCTTGAACAGGTACGCGCTCGAAGACACGATCTGCCCGCCCTGCGCCGCGATCTGCCGCAGCGCCGCCATCTGGTCCATCACCCAGAAGCCGCGCCCATAGGTCGCAATATCCAGGTCGTCGCCGTGCACCACGATATCGCGCACACTCGTCACCGGCATGTTATTCTGCATCGGCTGCCACTGTTCGCCATCGTTGAACGAAACGTACACGCGCAGTTCCGTGGCCGCGTAGAGCAGCCCTTTGCTCTGCGGATCTTCCTTCACCGAATTGACGAATGCGCCGTCGGGAATGCCGCTGACGCGGTCCTGCCAGGTCTTGCCGCCATCGTGCGTGCAATAAATGTACGGTTTGTTGTCGGCCAGGCGATGGCGGTCCACCGAGGCATAGGCCGTCTCCACATCGAAGTGCCCGGCGTCGACCTGCGACACCTTGCTCCACGCCGTCAACGCGGGCGGCGTCACGTTGTTCCAGGTCTTGCCGTCGTCGCGCGTCACGTGAATGAGCCCGTCATCGGTTCCCACCCACACGGTTTTCGCATCCAGCGGCGAAGGGCCAATGGTGTAGACCACGCCGAAGCGCTCCGTCATCGGCTCGTCGATATCTTTTGCCGTAATCGGATCCAGATTCGCCGGCACCGGCGGATTCAGCCGCGACAGGTCGGGACTGATCTTTTCCCATGTGCGGCCGCGGTCGCGCGTGCGGAACACAAACTGGTTTGAGTAGTAGAGCGCTTCATCGGCCTGCGAAAAGACCTCCGGCAACGTCCAGGTCTTGCGGTTGGGATCGTTCGGATCGGCCGCCGGAAGCTCTCCGCCGAACGATGCCGCGATATTCAGGTGCTGATCGCAGCGGCCGCCTTCGCCGCCGCGCCCCGCGCCGCCGCCAAATAGAATGTTGCCGTCTTTCGGATCGGGCACCACGGTGTTGCTTTCACCCGCGAGGCAGGTGGGCTCCCAGTCGCGGAAACTGAGCACGCCCATTCGCGACCAGGTGGCCACGCCCACGCCGCCCGAATCCTGCTGCGCGCCATAGAGCCAGTATGGAAAGCGGTTGTCCGCCGCCACGTGATAGATCTGCGCCGTGGGCTGGTTGTACCAGGTGCTCCACGATTTGGCTCCATCCACGCTGACCACGGTTCCCTGGTCGCTGCTCAGCACCATTCGATTGCCGTCTTTGGGATTGATCCAGATCTGATGATAGTCGTCGCCGCCCGGCGCGCCCTTCACCGGCACGAACGTCTTGCCGGCATCGGTGGTCATGTAGGTCGCGGTGTTGATGACGTAGGCGCGGTCGGGATTGGTGGGGTCTACCGCCACGGCTTCGAAATACCAGCCGCGTCCCCAAAGACGGTTTTCGTCGTTGACCAGCCGCCAGGTGGCGCCCGCGTCGTCGGAGATGTAGACGCCGCCGCCCGTCTTGCGCGCTTCGCCGCGTCCTCCGCGTCCACCCCGGCCGCCTCCTCCGCCGCCGATGCCCTCTGCGATCGCCGAGCCCAGATCGTCCACCACCGCCCACAGCCGGTTGGGATTGCTCGGCGAGACCGCGATTCCGATTTTGCCCACATACGGATCCGTGGGCAGTCCGCCGCTCAACTGCTTCCAGGTGTCGCCGCCGTCGGTCGATTTGTACAGTCCGCCGCCCGGCAGGTTGCTCGGCGCATACACCGACCATGGCGGCCGCCGCGTGGCCCACAGCGACGCATACAGCACGCGCGGGTTTTTCGGATCGAGCGCCAGATCGATCGCGCCGACGTTGTCGGGATTATCCTTCTTCCACAGAACCTTCTTCCAGGTCGCGCCGCCATCGGTCGAGCGAAACACGCCGCGCTCGGGGTTGGCATCGTAGACGTGCCCCAGCGCCGCCACGTACACGCGGTTGGGATTCGCCGGGTCCACCACGACGCGCCCGATCTGCCGCGTGCCTTCCAGACCGATGTGCCGCCACGTCTTGCCGGCATCGGTCGATTTGAACATGCCGATCCCGTAGGAATGCTGGCTGCGGATATCCGGCTCGCCCGTTCCCACGTACACGATGTTGGGGTTCGAGGGCGCGACCGCGATGGCGCCGATCGAGCCGATGGGAATGCCTTCATCGGCAATCGGATACCAGGTGCGCCCCGCGTTCTCCGTCTTCCATAGGCCGCCGCCCACGGACCCCATATAGAAAGTGTCCGGCTGATTGGCGTTTCCCGCTACCGCGAAAGTCCGCCCGCCGCGCATCGGTCCCACTTCGCGCCACTGCAGACCCCCCAACAAAGTATCGGGGTATTGCCCCGCCAATGCCAGCGCCGCCAGTAGCGGCATGAGAAAGAAAAGCCAACGACGTCCGCCTGCCATGAATTGCTCCGTTCCGGCCCGACTCCACCGCGAGCCGAAGAAACAACTTTATCACGCGCTGGCGGATGCCGCCGCGCTTACAGAACCGCCGCGCGCAGCCGCTCGATCACGCTTTCCGGAACACACAGGTTTCCGTCGCACCCGGTGCCGAGCTCTACCCCGGGTTTGACGGCTCCGTGAAAATCGCTTCCGCCCGTGACCATCAGACCGTAGTGTTCGGCCAGCCCCAGGTACAGTTCGGTGTCCGCGGGACCGTGATCGCTGTGATACGCTTCGATGGCGTTGAGCCCGGCCGCGCACAGCTCCGGCATGAGCGCGGGCACGTCGCCTTTGACGCGCACGGGGTGCGCCAGCGAAGCGATGCCGCCGGCGTTGCGAATGCGCTCGACACCTTCGGCAAACTGCGGCTCGCGGCGGTAGACGTAGCCTTTGGCCGATTCGTCCAGGTACTCGTCGAAGGCCTGCCGGAAATTGTTGACGTAGCCTTTTTCCACCATGAGCTGCGCAAAGTGCGGCCGACCCGTCATGCCGCGGCCCAGCGCTTCGGCCTCTTCCAGCGTGATGCGGAAGCCCAGCTCGCGCAGCCGCTCGGCCAGCCGTGTATTGCGGTCGCGGCGCGATGCCTGCATATCGAGCACCCAGGTGCGGAACTCCGCCAGCCCGTGATCGTGCCCCGGAAAATATCCCAGCAGATGTACCGACTGCCCGTGCAGCTTGGTGGAAAGCTCGATGCCGCAAACCAGTTCAATGCCGGCGCTGTGAGCCGCATCCTGTGCCTGGTCGAAGCCGGCGAAGGTGTCGTGATCCGTGATTCCGAGAACGTCCACGCGCGCGCGCCGCGCCTCTTCGATCAACTGCGCGGGCGAGCAGGTGCCGTCGGATTCATTGGTGTGCGAGTGCAGATCGATCAAAAGCAACGAGACCTAAACGTTCCAGTGTAGCCCAGATCTTCGCTACGCTTTGCTCGGGTGTTTCCTCGGCGGAATAGATTGTGACTTCCGGCGCAAGCGGCGGCTCGTACGGGTCCGAGACGCCCGTGAATTGCGGGATCTCTCCGGCGAGCGCCTTCTTGTAGAGGCCCTTCACGTCGCGCGCCGCAAGTACCTCGAACGGGCATTCCACGTAGACCTCGACGAAACTCGAAATGCGCGCCCGCACCTCGTCGCGCACCGCGCGATACGGTGAAATGGCGGCCGCGATGGCGATTACGCCGTTGCGCGAAAGCAGCTCGCACACGTAGCCGATACGCCGGATGTTTTCGTCGCGATCCTCCTTGGAAAAGCCCAGGCCCTTGCAAAGATGCGTGCGCACCTCGTCGCCGTCCAGCACCTCGACTTTCGCGCCGAGCGCGCGCAGGCGCTCTTCGAGCAGGCTCGAAATCGTGCTCTTCCCCGAACCCGAGAGGCCCGTGAACCAGAGAGTGAATCCTTTATGCACGCCGCACCAGCCCCTCCGGCGTCACGTGGATCCCGCACTCCTTGGCCGTTCCTTCTTCCCACCACCATCGCCCCGAACGCTTGCCCTCGCCCGGATGCACCGCGCGCGTGCACGGCTCGCACCCGATGCTGGCAAAGCCGCGCGCATAGAGAGGATGCATCGGAACATCGTGCTCCCGCGTATAGCGGTCGAGATCCTCGGCGGTCCACGCCGCCAGCGGATTCAGCTTCACTTTGCCATCGGCCCACTCGGCCACCGGAGTCCCGGCGCGGCTCTCGGACTGTTCACGCCGCAACCCCGTCGCCCAGGCATCGAGCTCCCGCAGTTTGCGCGCCAGGGGCCGAACCTTGCGGACTTCGCAGCAGAGCAGCCGCTTGTCCACGCTGTCGTAAAACAGGTCGCGCCCGTGCCGTGCGACCATCTCCGCAACCTCGCGGTCATCCGGGCGCACCAGTTCGACCGTGATGCCGTAGCGCTCGCGGACGGTTTCGATCATGGCAAAAGTCTCGGCCGGCAAACGTCCGGTTTCGAGAGTAAAGACTCGTGTGTGCGGGTCGATTCGCACAGCCATATCGATGAGGGCCAAGCCTTCCCGCTGCAGACCCGTCGCTATCGCGAAGCGGGCGCCAAACCGGGACAAAGCCCAGCGTAGAATCTCGGAGGCGGACGACGAGGCTAGGTTGGACGGAATATCCTGCAATCTCTATCAAGATTACGGATATTTCGGGGCGCGTGTCAAACGGGCAGGCCCCGGCTGCCCGGCGGCCTGCCCGGGATCGACACGTTGCGAATAGCCGTTTTTCAGCGCATGCGATAGGTGAATTCGGCGCGCTCTTCGCGCAGGCGCTCGAGATCCAGCTCCTCGGCCATGGAAAGATCCAGCACGCGAACGTGCTGGCCTTCACGCAGCTCCTGCAGGCGCACTTCCCGCCCGTTGGCAAAGCGGACCGCATCCCGGTAGCTGTTGACCGCAGCCGAAATCTGGGTAAACGTCACTTCCTCGACCGGGCCCACATTAAATTCGTGCTGCAGCCGGACGGGGATGTCTTGCAATTGGAGCCGCGCGCCGGGCGGGATACAGACCGCCGGTACGGGCTCTGTTTTGGGCGGATTGAAGAACTCCTTGACAGCGCACCACAGGCTCTTGCGAACCGGTGCGGGCGGATCCGCCGCGCGTTTCAGGTCGCCGGGCGACGCGAGCCCCAGAGACCCGGTTGGGAACCGGTGGGCAACCAGTTCCTCGCCTTGCTGTGCCAGCCGGTTGGGTACGGCCATGAGGGAATAGTCACACATTGTCGATCCTCCTTCTACCTGGCGGTCCTCGCCTGTTCGTTGATATACGATTCCGCCAAACTCGTAAGCTTGTGGTCCGTGGCGCCCTCCTCCTCGAGCGTCTGCTGCAGCAACTGGGCCTGATCTTCGAAGCCCAGGCGGCGGGCGAACGTGCGGGCGGTTCCGTAGGCGGCCATCTCGTAGTGCTCGACGCGCTGCGCGGCCGAGATCAGCGCGGCATCGCTCACTGCCGCCGGCGCGTCTTCGCCCTCCTTGATGATGCTTTCGCCTTCATCGATGATGCCTTCGATGCCTTTGCACTTGGCGCCTTTCGGGGCTTGATTCAGCTTCTGAAAAATCTGTTCCAGGCGGTCGACGTGGCCGCGGGTCTGTTCCAGGTGTTGTTGGAATGCAGTGCGTAGTTCCGGCGCATTGGCGGCTTCCGCCATTTTTGGAAGAGCCTTCACAATGCGATTCTCTGCGTCGTATAAATCCTTCAATTCTGCAATATAAAGATCATTCAGGGAATTGAGTTTCACGCTTGGTCCCCCCCTAATTTGAGTTTCGGTTCAATGGACGAAGTTGACAAGGCTGGCGGGCGCTTCGAGGTTCAATACAGAACCGATGGAGGGTGCGAATGGATACCCCGGTAACAACTGCAACCGGGCGGTCAGCTTTTAGCGGAGAGTGCGGGCCCATCAGCTTCAAGCAGCGGGAAACTCCCTCCCCATCACCGAACCGTGCTAACAGCTAATAGCTAACAGCTCAACCCTGCACCCTCCCCACCAGAATAATCGCCAACGGCAGATCTCCAACTTTCACATTGAGGACCTGATCGTTGTTATCGCCTTCACTGGTGAGAGCGGGGAAGGTATGTCCGGAGGGGGATTCGAGCGAAAGGACCGCGGGGTGCGGCGTGTTGGACGCTTTGGTGCTCATGGCGACCAGGGCGTCGAATGCCGGAGTGGCGTTGGGGTCTGAATCGTTCGCAATCGGGGTCATCAGCGCAAAATCGCGCTGCGGGGCCACGCCCTGATGGGCTCCATCCACCGGATAGTCGCTATAGCGCAGGGTGTACAGGCCAGGCTTGATGCTCTGGCCGCGGCGATCGGATCCTTCGGCGGGAAAAGAAAGAATACCGATCAGGGTTCCCTGCGGGATCGAGAACACAATACTGTCGTCGGTCGGTTTTGGACCCATGGGGATCGTCTTGCGAAACCACACTTCGCACCACTCTCCCTTGGGACCGACGATTTTGTAGCCCTGTGGCTGGATGAGCGGCGCAAACGCGGCCGGAAGCCCGGCCGGCGCTGCGGAATCCGCTTCCATTTTGTAATTCTGGGCGAAAGCGCAAAAGGCCGCCAGAAGGGCGACCGCGGCGAGAAGAACCAGACGCTTGATCATAGCTCTTTGGGGGGCTTTTATGGAGCGGGAGACGGGATTCGAACCCGCGACATCGACCTTGGCAAGGTCGCACTCTACCAGCTGAGTTACTCCCGCCCGATTGGAAAACCCCATTTTCCGCCAGAAACATTCTCCGTGTCAAACGTTGCCATAATGTCATTGAAATGAAAAGATTTATAAACTTGCGGGAAAGGCTTTCCGCTGTGCTATGCTACTGTCTCGGTTGTCCATATTGCGCTCTCGGCGATCCGGTTCGACCGTCAGGCCCGACCAGAGATCTTCTGGAATCGAAGGCACCGACTGACCCCACGCTGCTGTGGAAAAGATTGTGGAAAACATGTGCTAGTGGTGTGTAAAACGATGAATTTCTGGGACCAAATTCGTGATTATCTGCGCCAGAAAATCAGTACAGAAAGTTATAGCAACTGGCTGCAAGGTTCGGTTTTTGCCGGGATGGACGGCGACACCCTTTTCGTCTCGGTGCCTGACCGCGAGACGCAGGTCTGGCTGGAGACTGAGTACGCCATAATGGTGCGCAACGGAATCCGCGAACTCGCGCTGCCCGTGCGGCAGGTCAGCTATGAGGCCCAGCCGCCGAAAGGCGTTCGCAACCAGGCCATGGAAGCGATGAACGGGCACGGCGCCGCCGCTGAAATGGAAGCACCCGCGAGCGCGTTGAATCCGAAATTCACCTTCGAAACGTTTGTGGTCGGCGCCTGCAATCAATTCGCGCACGCCGCTGCGCGCAGTGTGGCCACCAATCCTTCCCGCAGCTACAATCCGCTCTTCCTCTATGGCGGAGTGGGAATGGGCAAGACGCACCTGATGCATGCCATCGGGCGTGAACTCACCGCAAAGTACGGAACCATGCGGGTGATCTACACCTCGAGCGAACGCTTCATGAACGAGATGATCGCCTGCATCCGCACCGAACGCATGCCGCAGTTTCACCAGCGCTATCGCGAGGCGGACGTCTTGCTCATCGATGACATTCAGTTGCTCGGCAACAAGGAGCGCACCCAGGAGGAGTTCTTTCACACCTTCAACGAGTTGCACGATCACCAGAAGCAGATCGTGATTTCGAGCGATTCGCCGCCCAAAGACATCCCCGGTCTTCTGGAGCGGCTGCGCTCCCGTTTCGAGTGGGGCTTACTGGCCGACATTCAGCCTCCCGATCTCGAAACCAAAATGGCAATCCTCGACAAGAAAGCCGAGGCGGAGAATGTCAAACTGCCCGACGATGTGCGTACGTTCATGGCGTCTAAAACCAAGTCGAATGTACGCGAACTCGAAGGCGCGCTGGTGAAGCTGATGGCCTACTCTTCGTTGACAGGCACGCCGATCAATCTGCAGATGGCTCAGCAGGTGCTGAAGCACCTGGTGCATGTGCAGGACCGGCGGGTAACCATCGACGCGATCCAAAAGGGCGTAGCCGAGCGCTTCAGCATCAAGCAGTCGCAGCTCAAAGAGAAGAGCAACACCAAGAAGATCGTCTACCCGAGACAGGTTGCGATGTACCTGGTCAAGGAGCTGACCGACGCCTCGCTTCCCGAGATCGGCCGCGCCTTTGGCGGGAAGCACCACACCACCGTCATCCACTCCATAAACAAAATCGAGCAGTCGCGTCTTGTTGATCCGGATTTGAACAGGCTACTGCACAGTCTAATGGACTCATTGCAATGAGCTTAGCCTTAATTTCCACAATCGGCCCCACAGGGACCTTAGGAAATTTGTGCGAATCCGGCGCCGGGCGCGGTTTTGCGGATTCCATGCTCCTGAAATCCGCCGTTTCCCGCAACTTCCAGTAGCGAAAAGTAGCTGAATTTAGTATAATTTAGGTAGTCTTCAACAATTTGCACAGGCCCGATGAAAACGGTTCTTATAGTGCTCATCTATACAGCCTGATCAGAATAGGAGCTGTGGCCCTATGGAATTCACTGTCAGCAAGTCCGATTTGGTAAAAGAGCTGAGTCTGTCGCAAGGCGTGGTGGAGAAGAAGACCACGATTCCGATTCTTTCCAACGTGCTCATCGAGGCCTCTGGAGAACGCGTGTACCTGACCGCAACCGACCTCGAGTTGGGGATCCGCTGCTCCTGTCCGGCGCGCGTCAAAAAAGAAGGCGCGGGAACGGTGCCTGCGCGCAAGCTGCTGGATTTCGTCCGGCTGCTGCCGGAAGGCGATGTGAACATGAAGTTTCTGGAGAACCACTGGGCCAGCATCACGTGCGGCCGGTCGCGCACCCGGATAGCCGGGATGTCGCGCGACAGTTTTCCAGAATTGCCGCAGATGCCGGAGCCGCTGGCCGAGATTCCGGTCAAGACGCTCGCATCCATGATTGCGCGAACGTCGTTTGCCATCTCGATGGAGGAATCGCGCTTCACGCTGAACGGCGCGCTCCTGGTGATGCGGCCGGAAGGTCTCACCATGGTGGCCACCGACGGTCACCGCCTGGCGTTTGTGCAGGCGACTCCGGAAGAGAGCGGCCGGGTTGACCAGCAATTCCGCGCGCTGGTTCCGAAGAAAGCCATGGCTGAGCTGGTCAAGCTCGCGGACGATGCGCCGGAAGACGGCAAAGCGATATTCGCCGGCGATGACAATCACCTCTTCTTTCAGGTGGGCCATCGCCTGCTGATGACGCGCAAGCTGACGGGAAACTTTCCGGATTACGAGCGCGTGCTGCCCAAAGACCACTCGCTCACGGCCAAGCTCCTGAAGGACGAGATCCGCTCCGCGATTGAGCGCGTAGCGCAATTCGCCGATGAGCGTTCCCGGGCCATTCGCGTGCAGTTCGTCACTGGCGAAGTGCGCGTGTTTTCCTCTTCGGTGGAAATGGGCGAGAGCGAAGAGAGCGTACCCAGCGAGTACAGCGGTCCGGATCTCGAGATCGGCTTCAATGCTCAGTACCTGCTCGATTTTCTGCGCGCCATCCCGCAGGAGCACATCTCCTTCGAGCTGAAAGATCAGAAGAGCGCGGGGGAAATGCGGCCGGCAGGCGAGAAGATACCGGACCAGTACCGGTATGTCGTCATGCCGATGAGGATTTAGTCACAGTCAGTAAAAGGAATTATGCCAAATAGCGATATGCAACCAGGGAATGGTGAAGTGTACGATTCCACGAGTATCAAAGTACTCGAAGGCCTGGAAGCGGTCCGGCTGCGGCCGGCTATGTACATCGGATCCACCGGGGAAATCGGTCTGCACCACCTGGTTTACGAAGTAGTGGACAATTCCGTGGATGAAGCCTTGGCCGGCTTCGCGACGGAAGTGAACGTAACGATTCACGACGACAATTCGGTCACGGTGATTGATAACGGGCGGGGAATTCCGGTAGACCTGCACGAGGATGAGGGAGTATCGGCGGCCCAGGTAGTGATGACGAAGCTGCACGCCGGAGGAAAGTTCGATTCGAAAAGCTACAAAGTATCCGGCGGTCTCCACGGCGTCGGTGTGAGCTGCGTCAACGCCCTTTCCGAGAAGCTCGAACTCGAGATCTGGCGCGACGGCTACACCTGGTATCAGGAGTACGCTTGCGGCATTCCCAAGGCTCCTCTGGCGAGAATGGGGAAAGCCGGGCGCAAGACGGGAACGCGCGTGACGTTCAAGCCGGACGCTTCCATCATGACCGAGGCGGTGTTCAATTACGACACGCTGGCCCAGCGCCTGCGCCAGTTGGCTTTTCTCAACAAGGGGCTGAAAATCACTCTCACCGACGAGCGCGTCGAGCCCGAACCGAAAGTCAGCGAGTTTCTCTATAGCGGCGGCATCGCCGAGTTCATCAAACACCTGAACCGCGGCAAACAGGTGCTGCATGAAAAGCCGATCCATTTCGAAATCGAGCGCGAGATGCCCAACGGCGCCCAGATCACGATGGAAGTGGCGCTGCAATACAACGACACCTATTCGGTGAACGAATTCAGCTTCGCCAACAACATCAATACCGTGGATGGCGGCACGCACCTGACGGGTTTCCGCACCGCGCTCACCCGCACGATCAATGCCTTCGGCCAGGCACAGGGCATGTTCAAGGAAAAGGAGAGCCTCACCGGCGACGATGTGCGCGAAGGCCTCACCGCGGTGGTGAGCGTGAAAGTGCCGCAGCCGCAGTTCGAAGGCCAGACCAAGGGCAAGCTCAACAGCGATATCGCCGGCCCCATGACACAGTTCGTCAATGAGAAGCTGAGCGAGTATTTCGATAAGAACGCCACCATCGGGCGCAAGATCGTGGGCAAAGCGATCGAAGCGGCGCGCGCGCGGGAAGCGGCGCGCAAAGCACGCGACCTGACGCGGCGCAAGGGAGCGCTCGAATCCGGCGGCATGCCGCATAAGCTGGCCGACTGCCAGGAGCGCGATCCGGAGCGGTGCGAGCTGTTCCTAGTGGAGGGCGAATCGGCCGGCGGAACCGCCAAGCAGGGCCGCGACCGGCGCTTCCAGGCGATTCTGCCGCTCAAGGGAAAAATCCTCAACGTGGAGAAGGCCCGCTACGACAAAATGCTGGGCCACGAGGAGATCCGCGCCATGATCACGGCGCTCGGCACGGGCATCGGCAAAGACGATTTCGATGCCGCCAAAGTGCGCTACGGCAAGATCATTATCATGACCGATGCGGACGTGGACGGCTCGCACATCCGCACCCTCCTGCTGACGTTTTTCTTCCGCCACATGAAGGAGCTGATCGAGCGCGAGCACGTCTTCATCGCACAGCCGCCGCTGTATCGCATCAAGAAGGGCAAGAGCGAGAAGTACATCAAAGACGAAAAGGAATTCACCAAGGAGATCATGCGGCGCGCCACCGAGAACCTGGCGGTGGAGATTCATTCCACCGGCAACGGAACCGGTCCCAATGCCGTGCTGGAGGGCGCCGACCTGCGGGCTTTCCTGTTGAGCCTGGATGAATACCAGCAGATGTTCCATAAAGTCGAGCGGCGCCTGCGCGATGCGCGCGTAGTGGAGACGCTCGCCAATATCGAGCTGCGCGTCGACCACAAGTCGGAGTTTCAGGAAGAGATGAATCTCAGGCCGGTATTCGACGCGCTGACGAACCTGGGGCTGAAGCCGGAGCTGCGCAAGGACGAAGAGCACTCCTCATACGCGGTGGTGTTCCACGATTCCACCAACGCCGAGCGCAGCGTTGGAATGGCGCTGGCGGCGCAACCCGAGTACAAGCGGTTCCGCACTTTGGCGCGCACGATCGCCCGCTACAACGAACCGCCCTTTGTGATCGTGAAGGGCGAAAAACGCGAGGCGCAGCCGAACTGGGCCGAACTGCTGGAATCGGTCAAAAACGAAGGCAAGAAAGACGCCTCCGTGCAGCGCTACAAGGGGCTCGGCGAGATGAACTCCGAGCAGCTTGCCGAAACTACCATGAACCCCGAAAAGCGCACGCTGCTGAAGGTGCGGCTGGAAGACGCCGTGCAGAGCGAAGAGATCTTCTCGACGCTGATGGGCGAAGACGTCGAGAGCCGGCGCAAGTTCATCGAAGAGAACGCGCTGGACGTCAAAAACCTGGACGTGTAGAGCGGGGCTACGGCCGTCCGGCGCTCGCCCGCACGTCATCCAGCAGAATCTCCATATCGCGCTTCGTCGTGCGGTAGTTCAACACGCAGCCGCGGAGCGCGAACTTGCCGTTCACCTTGGCATTCGACAGATAACTGCTGCCGGCGCGCTGCACGGCCAGCAGGATGCGCTCGTTGAGCGCGTCGAGACTGTCCGCGTAGCCGCGCGGCGCGTAGCGGAAGCAGAAGATCGAAAGACTGGCCGGCGCCAGCATTTCGAAATCCGGCGACGTACTGACCAGTTCTTCCAGGTACCGCGCGCAGGCGATGTTCTGCTCGATGGCTTCGGCCAGGCGCGCGGCTCCCACGAATTTCAAAAGCAGCCAGAGATCCAGCGCGCGAAACGGGCGCGATAGCTCGGGGCCGTAGTCCCAGAAAGCGAAGGCTTCGTCGCGCTCGAGACCGATGGTGCGCGTGTATTCGGCGGAGTGGCTGAAGGCCGCGCGCGCCGTGGCCGGGTCTTTGTACAGCACGCAGCCGCAGCCGATCGGCAGGTACAGCCACTTGTGCGGATCGAGCGCTACCGAATCGGCTTCGGCAATCCCGGCGAAGAGCGGGCGCGCGGAAGGCGCCAGCGCGGCGAAGCCCCCGTAGGCGGCATCCACATGCAGCCAGAGGTTGTGCTCGCGGGCGAAAGCCGCCAGTTCGCCGATGGGATCGAATGCCCCGGTGGCCGTCGCGCCGGCGTTGGCGACCACACAGAACGGCAGGTAGCCGGCGGCACGGTCCTGTTCCACGAGGCGGCCCAGATCGGCGAGATCGATCGCAAACCGGTCGCCGGTCTTCACGGCGCGGACATTCGCCTCGCCGATTCCGAGCATCCCCGCGGCCTTGGCAATCGAAAAATGGCCTTCCTCGGACACGTAGGCGCAGAGGCGCGGGGCGCCGGCCAGGCCGTCGCGCACCACGTTGCCGGGAGCCTTGGCCGAGCGCGCGGCCGCCAGCCCGGCGAAATTCGCCATCGAACCGCCGCTCACCAGGAGTCCCGCGGCGCCGGAAGGGTAGCCCAGCATCTCTTTCAGCCAGTTGACCGTGACGTGTTCGAGCTCCGTCCCGGCGGGCGCCGATCGCCAGCAGGTGACATTCACGTTGAGGGCACTGGCGAGCAGGCTGCCCAGGGAAGTTACCGGAGTGCCGGGCGAAGAGACATAGCCGAAAAAGCGCGGATGCGCACTATGGCGGCAGAAGGGGATCACCACATCGCGAAGAGTCTGGAGAAGCGAGTCGAGACGGGCGCCCTCGCGCGGCAGGGGCTCCGAAAACCTCTCGCGCAGCGCCTGCGATGTGGTGGGAACCAGCACCGGACGGGAATCCAGGCTTTCGTAGTACGCCGCGACCTCTTCGAGGACCGCGCGGCCCAACGCGCGGATCTCCTCCGGCGGCAAAGCAAGCTTGTCCATGGAACATCCAGGGTACCAGCCCGCGAAATGGCATACACGCTTTCGGCGCGGGAAGAGTTTAATGTGTAGGAAAGGATGAAGGCGCTGGGATTCGTGGCCGCAATCGCACCGGCTATGCCATCGATGCAGACCGACGATGGGACCCGGGACCTGCGCGCCGCCCAGGCCGGCGACCTGGCGGCGTTCGAGCTGCTCATGCGGCGGCACGAACGCCTCGTGCTGGTTACCGCACTGCGGCTGCTCGGCAACATGGACGATGCCAGGGACGCTTCGCAGGAGGTTTTTCTCAAGCTCTATCGCAATCTGGCCAAGGTGGCAACGGACAACCTGGCAGGCTGGCTGTATCGCGTGACGGTCAATGAATGCCGCGATACGCAGCGCCGGCGCGCGCGGGCTCGCAGCGAAGAGCTCCCCGCGGAGATGGCCGCGCACGGCCCCGATCCGCAGCAGGCGGCCTTCGCGGTGGAGCGCCGCAGGGTACTCGAGATGAGCCTGCGGCTGTTGAGCGAGCGGGAGCGCGCGGCCTTGGTGCTGCGCGACCTGGAAGGGCTCCCGACCGGTGAAGTGGCGCGCATTCTCGGCAGCAGCGAAGCTACCGTGCGCAGCCAGGTCTCCAAGGCGCGGGTGAAGATGAAGGGATTCGTGGAACGGTACTTCGGGAGGCGGGAATGAATTGCGCGGAATGGGAAGAGCGCATCGCGCTCTACTATGGCGGCGACCTGCCGGCCGATGAGACGCGCGCGGTGGAAGCGCACCTGGCCGATTGCGCCGGCTGCCGGCTCTTCGCCGGCGGCATGAAGGATGCCCTTACGGTGCTGCAGCAGGCGCATGCCGACCCCCTCGCGGGGGCGCACTTCGCTTTCGTGCGCGCGCGCGTGCTGAGCCGGCTGGCCGGCGAGCGGCGGGGCCGGCGGAGATGGGCCTGGATGTACGGAGCAGCCGCCATGGCCGCGGCGGCCCTCCTGCTGGCGGCCGGGCTCTGGCCCCGGCGGCCGCAGCGGAACGCCGCGCCGCGCATCGCGCCGCCTGTCGCGGCCGTCTCTCGCCCTGCGCCGCCAGAGATCCATGCGGCCGCGGTGCGCATCCAGCGACACCCGCGCCGGCATTTCGCGGCGGCGAAGGCGCACGTGGCGCCGGCCGGGCCTGCGGCGCAGCCGGCCAAGCCTCTGGTGGTGAAACTGGTGACCGACGACCCGAACGTAGTGATTTACTGGATTACCGGCAAGTCAGGAGATGGTATGAATGATTAGGCTTGCGCGCGGGATAAGCTCCGAGAAGAGCGGTTTTCTCGGAGTAGACAGGTCACAGGCTGCATGTTTTTGTGAGGCGTACGACCTCGTTCAGGAGATTGGTCAGACCTGTGACTGGAGCGCCACCGTAAGGCCGGCACGCCGGACCTTGAATAGGAGAATGGTGACCGCCGCAAAGCCCGTCTACTCCACCTGCAGTTCACGACAGGAGGAGTATGGAAACGCAACGACACATCGGCATCGACCTGCACCGCAACCAGTTCACCTGCTGTGTGCGGCTGGAGAATGGCCGGAACTATTTGACGGATTGGAAACTGGAGGAACTGCCACGGTTCATCAAGAAGCTGCGGGCGAGTGACGAGATCGCCGTAGAGGTGACGGGCAACACGCGGTTGTTTCGCGACGCCGTGGCGCCGCACGTGGCGCGGGTAGTGGCCGTGGACCCGAACCAGTTCAAGGTGATCAGCCACTCGGTCAAGAAGACGGACCCGAACGACGCGCGGAACCTGGCGCTGTATCTGGAGAAGGATCTGCTGCCGGAGGTGAGGATGAAAGACAAGACGCAAGCGCAACTGGCGAGCCTGACGCAGACGCGGGACACGCTGGTGAAGCTGCGGACCTCGCTGAAGAACAAGATCAACAACATTCTCTCGGCGCACGGCATCAATCTGGAGCGGGAAGCTCTGTCGAGCGAAAAGAAGCTCAACGAGGTGCTGGCGATGCGTTTCGATCCCATGGTGAAGATCGAACTGGAAGTCCTCGTCGAGGAGATCCGGAGCCTGAACCAGAGGATCGCCAGATTGGATAAGACGATCGCTGACGAGGGCAGCAAACTGGAAGGGCACAAGAATCTCACCAGCATCAAAGGGATTGGCCCGTTGAGCGGGAGCATCCTGTTGAGCGTGATCGGCGACATCAACGACTTCGCCGACGAGGGCAAGCTCGCGGCCTACTTCGGGATTGTGCCGCGGATTGCCAACTCCAACGAGACGGAGCGTTCCGGCCGGATCACCAAGCGCGGCAGCAAGCTCGGCCGCACTACCCTGGTGCAGTGTGGGTTGATCGCGCAACGCTATAGCCCTTATCTGAAACGGTACTACGAAAAGATCAAAGCGCGACGCGGGACCGGCAAGGCGATCATCGCCCTGGCGCGGAAGCTTCTCGGCATTATCTACCGGACACTGAAGAACAACTGGGTGTTCGAGGACTTTCCCAACTTCGTGCTGGCGGAGGCGGCGTGACATGTGTCGTCGGAAGGATTGCTTGATGCCGCGCGCAGAATACGCGCGCGGTAAGGTGCGCGGGGCTCTGCCCCGGACCCCCGCCAGGGGGGCACCCCCTGAGACCCCCGGCCCGCTTTCCCTTCTGCCCCATGTTCCAGAACGGTCCTCGCCGTCAAGGGTTCGCTTCGCCGCGCACAAACCGCGCGCCCTTGACTGCTCCGGGCCGTTCCGAAGATTCACTGAGATAAGGGAAAGCGGGCAACTGCAAAGCTCGCTTGC